>WLWI01000040.1_pt1 | contig 239567 bp, 203 predicted proteins | sample 6701501 | NCBI WGS metagenome assembly WLWI01 (sample SAMN12718690, study PRJNA515312) | sponge metagenome | isolation source: marine sponge | host: Mycale hentscheli | place: New Zealand: South Island, Marlborough, Capsize Point | collected 2014-11-01 | reverse complement strand
GCCCGATACAGGGGGATGCAGAAGAACCAGTCCCACCTTCATCTCCTGTGCATCGCCATGAACCTGAGACGTGCCGAAACTCTTATGCCCTGACACCGTCCCTTGCCGATCTCGTCAAGAGCGTCCCAAAACCCAACGCGAAAAACCGCCAAACCTATGCACCAACCTCCAAACCCAACGATTATCTCCGATCCTGAACCCGTTTCGCAGAGGTCTCCTCAAGGGGGAGGAGAATATCCCGTTGATCCGCTTTAATTATCCCTTCCCCCCTTGTGGGCTGAAATGTCCATCAGAGGCATTTCAGGGTTAGGATGGGGGGTGAAATGGTTTCGGCGGCACTATTTCGTGAAGCCTCCCCAGCGCGCACATTTGGACAACGCCCCGTCATCCGAGTCATCCTATCGCATCGCGGTGAAACCATGCGCTCGGAAACGCTCAACAAATGACCAATACACACGAACCCCAGCAAACGATCCTGGTTACCGGCACGAACGGCATGCTGGGGCGTCCTCTGGCGGCGCGGCTCGCGGCGGAGGGCCGGACCGTTGTCGGTTTCGACCTCGCCCTGCCATCGGGCGGCGACCCCGGCTTCACGGTGGAGATCGGGGACCTGCGCGACGGCAAAACGATATCCGCTTTGTTTGGCCGGTATCGCTTCGACGGCGTGGTGCATTGCGGCGGCATTTCCGGCCCGATGGTTGCGCCGAACCGGCCTTTGGATGTCAGCGCGATCAATATTTCGGCCACGGCGCATCTGTTGGAACTCGCCCGCCAGAAGGACGTAAGCCGCTTCGTCCACTGCTCCTCTATAGCGGCCTATGGTGCGGCAACCGGCTCACAGCCGATTACGGAAGACGGTGGGTTCCGGCCGGTCGACGTCTATGGCGCGACCAAGGCCGCCGGCGACGCGCTGATTCATGCCTATCGCGAAGAGCACGGCTTGGACGGCATCGCCCTGCGCATCGCCCGTGTCTACGGTCCGGGGCGGACAACGTCGTCCTTCGTCGCAACACTGATCGAAGACGCGCTCGCTGGCCGGCCGACACGGGCGCCGGGCGATGGCGAGGACCGCTACCAGTATGTCTATCGCGACGATGTGGTGGCGGCGCTTGCCCTGGCGCTCGACGCGCCGCGCCCACCACTCGCCGCCTACAATATCGGCAATCTGGAAACGACGAGCGACCAGGAGGTTGCGGCAATCGTACGCGACCTGCTGCCGGACGCCGACATCGCCTTCGAGGCGACGCGCGCTGGTCACGCGCGGCAAGCCATGGATATTGCCGCCGCACAACGTGACCTGGGCTACGTGCCCGCCGTCGACATGCGAACTGGCATCGCCAGCTATATCGAATGGATGCGAAAGGAATAAGATCATGAGCGGTTTGAAAGACGGGCTGAGCGGCAAAGTCGCGGTAATCACGGGCACTTCGACGCCGAAGGGCATTGGCACCGCAATCGCGCGGCGCTATGCGGCCGAGGGGGCTTCGCTGTACCTCGTCGCGGAAGGCACCGAAGCGCAGCTTCAAACCGCGGTGGAGAGTTGCCGCGCGTTAAGCCCAGGCGGCGCGCAGATCGAATGCGGGCAGTTCGACCTGGCCGAGCCGGATGCACCGGAAGCGATGATCGCCAAGGCGCTGGAGACGTTCGGGCGGGTCGACGTCCTGGTCAACAATGCGGGCATCCGGGATCACAAGGCATTCGGCGATTTCAACCGCGAAGAGTTCGACCGCATCGTCTCGGTCAATGTCTCGGCCGCCTTCTTCGCCAGTCAAGCGGTGCTGCCAGCGATGCGCAACCAGGGCGGCGGGCGGATCATCCATATCGCCAGCCAGATGGGTTCCGTCGCCTTCGACAAGCGGGCGGTCTATGGCCTCACCAAGGCGGCGCTAATCCACTTGACCAAGACCATGGCCTACGAGCTGGGCCGGGAGAACATCATCGTCAATTCAATCAGTCCCGGCCCGATCAAGACCCAGCCCATTCTGGACCGGCTGGAGCAGGACCCCGGCTATGCCGAGACGCGCACCACCTATTTACGCTCCGGCCGCTTCGGCGAACCGGAAGAAATCGCAGAGCTCGCCTTCTATCTCGCGGCGACCGACGCGACCTACATGATGGGCGCGGATCTGATCATCGATGGCGGCTACACGACGCACTGATGATTTGGACCCAATTGGCAACCATTCCATGTCATCCCAGACGCGAGTTTCCTCCAAATCTTCGATTTGGCTAGGAAAGTCAGTGATCTGGGATCCAGGACCTTCGTAAGGGACAACCGTCGACTGGATCCCGCATCAAGTGCGGGATGACAAATAAGGAAAGACCTTCGTACAAATCAGGCGTCCCGCCCCGCCTCGTGCCATTCGAGTTGTTCGTTATAGTTGGCGCGGTAGCGCTGGTAGACGGCTGCATGGGTTTCGCGCGCGGCCTCGTCTAGATCACTGGCAGGATCGGACTCCAAATCGAAGTGCCCATAGGTATCCTCCCCGCGCACCAGCATCGCCGACATGCGCTGCGTGCCGATATGGCGCACGCTGGCCGGCACGTAGCTGATACCGATGCCGATGCGCCGGTTGTTGGAGAGGTTCGGGGCGGACCGGTGAATGCACAGGGTGTTGTGCAGCGAGAACATCCCCGGCCGCAGCGGTACCATTGCCGCGCTGTCCGCTTCGAACGATTCGACGATCGCCTGCCGGCCGCCATTCACGCTGTGCGGAACCGCATTGTTCGCATGTTTTCGCTGCCGGGCTCCCGCACCAAACGGCAGGAACTGAAGGCAACCGCTTTCCGGCGTCGATTCGGTCAGCGCCAGCCATGCCGTGATGTGCTCGTGCGGGCGCAAACCGAAATAAGTCGCGTCCTGATGCCAGGCGGCGACCGCCGGGCTGTGCGGTTCCTTCACGAAAAATGTGCTCGTGTAGCACAGGATGTCCGGCCCGATGATGTCCTCGACCGCATCGAGGATCGCCGGATGGCGCACCAGATCGTTCACCCAGGTCAGCAGCAGATGGTTCTTGAAGCGGGAAGCGCCGCCGACATCGCCCAGCCGCCCGCCCAACGTCTCCTCGAACGCTTCGAGCCGTTCCATCTGGCGGGCCGCGTCGTCTTCGCTCAGCGCCAAATGGGGAAACGAATAGCCGTCCCGGCGATAGGCATTGATTTGATCAGGTGTCAGAACTTTCGGCATTACCCTTATCCCATATAGCTCCGCGCGCCCTGGTCGCGCAGGAAGATCCGCACCAGGTGCCGCCGCTTTTCGGGGTCTTCGTAGTCCATATAGTCCGTGCGCTCATGCGCGCAGCGCCAGTTGTGCAGATACTGCACCTGACCGGCCTCCAGCTGAAACGTGAAATGCATGTCTGCGTCATCCATGAGGCGGTACAGCGCATCGAGGGCGGCGGCCCCTTCGTCGTCCATCGGTTCGTTCATGAGCTCGTGGCCGACCTGCAAGAGCCGGCGGTTGACCCGCGCATCGAGATGCGTGCCGTCGAAGGTGAAGATCGGATTGACGTTGGTGATCGGGTCACCCGGCGGATGCTCCCCCTGCCGATTCCAGTAGTACGACCGGTACAGCCGCGCCAGCAGGTCGGGGCAGCGGCGGCGCATCTCGTTGTGCACGCTTGCCAAGCTGACGACGCAACTCTCGCCGCCCGACCGGGAGGTCCGCAGTACCAGCAGGCCGATATAGGGCGGCGGATGGTTGAACCCATAATCGGTGTGCCAGGCGAGCTTCTGATTGGTCAGATCGCCGCGCACCCGCGTGGCGATCTTCTTGCCCGTATCGTGCACGTTGTAGAGCAGCGCGCCGTCGAAGGATTGCGCCACCGGCCGCGCAATCATGGTACTCAGCAGCCAGTACACGGTGGTCAATTCCGCCTTGCTGTATTTTTCCACCGGCAGTTTGTCGAGCACGGCAAAGCCGGTACCGCCGTCGAGAACCGCGCGCAGTCTTTTCATCATCTTGGCGCAGGCCGCAAGCCGATAGTCGCTCATATCAAGCGCGATTGTCGGAACGGGGTTCTCACGCAGGGTCCGAACCAGAGCGTCGATCTCCGACAAGCATTCGTCGGGAACCGGCACAAGCCAGTCTTCCCGCCGCAATGTCGCCGTTCGCCATGCCTTCCGGCCGCGAATCGCCTGCGTCATCTGCTGTGGTGCTGCATCATGTTTGGCGTTCGACATCAGGCTTCCCGGCCACCGGCGGATGCCAAAATACTAGCCACCCGCATCAATACTGACAAATTCCGCATTTATTCCGTTATAGTATTCGAATATCGAATAGTTCCCCCGGCAACGCTGGAGCCGCTGATGGACATTACCAATATCCGCACCTTTCTCGCCGTGGTCGAAACCGGCAGTTTCGTTGCGGCGGCCGAGCGCGTCCATGTCACGCAATCGACGGTCAGCATGCGTATTCGGGCGCTCGAAGATCAGCTCGGTGTCAAGGTTTTCGCCCGCAATAAAAGCGGCGCGACGTTAACGAATTCCGGACGCGAATTTACCAAACATGCCATGTCGATGGCGCGCATTTGGGACCAGGCCTGTCTGGAAGTCGGCGTTGGTGATAATCAGGCCGCCCTGTTGCGCGTCGGCGGACAATTGAGCATTTGGGGCAGCTTTCTGGTGGCCTGGCTGGCCTGGATGCAAGTGGAGGCGCCGGCGATCTCGATCAAATGCGAAGTGGGCTATATCGACGATTTGATGCGGAACCTGGCCGAAGGATCGCTTGATATCGCCGTGATGTATCGGCCGCAACAGCGCACGGGGCTACAGGTCCAAAAACTGTTCGATGACGACATGATCCTGGTCACCAGCCCGGAGGCCAAGGACCCGATGATGGGTGACGATTATGTCTTCGTGAATTGGGGGCCGGAATTCCGCAGCGATCACGCGCTGAATTATCCCGACATCAAGCGGCCGCACATGTCTCTCGACCTTGGCGTGCTGGGAATCGACTACCTTACACGCGCAAAAGCTGCCGGATATTTCCCGCGCTGCGTGTGTACACCTTATCTGCAGAACGGGCTGCTGCGCGAAATACCCGATGTGCCGGTGTTTACCTATCCCGTTTATGCGGTCCATACCAACGACCTAGAGACCGATGTGTTAAAAGCTGCCCTGCTGGGTCTCGACGCCACGGTCACACAGTATCGCGACGACGGAATGATCGTATAGGCGGTTAACCCCTGCAAGCCAGGGAATCCGGTCGCCTCCGCAAGTATTCGAATATCCGATATTAATTATCGAAATTATTCTCTTTTCCTATGCGTGCTCGGACGCCAATGTTGCGCCGCTCAAGCCTGCGGCGCACAGGCAAGGCACAAAAAATATACAAGCCCACACGCCTGCCGCAGGAACGGTGACCCTAGGGAGATAAACCGGACGACCATGGACATAGCGATAGAGCGAACGCAAACCCAAGAAGAAACCAGCAATCCAACGGCGGCACGAGACATCGACGATGCCAGCCAACAAGTCGAGAAACTCCTGAGCGAAGGCCGGGAGCGCGGCAATATTACGTTACGCCAACTCAACACGATTCTACCGCAGGATCGCGTATCCTCCGAACAGATCGAAGATATGATGGCGATGCTCTCGGAAATGGGCATCGATGTCGTTGACGACGACGCGCCGGACGAATCCAGCCCGCCGGAAGACGCCGCGAAAGCGCCGGAGCGCGCCGCCAGCGCGGGCGGTACGCCCGATGCGATGTCCGGTCTGACCGACGATCCTGTCCGGATGTATTTGCGCGAAATGGGCACCGTCAAATTGCTCTCCCGCGAGGGCGAAGTGGCCATCGCCAAACGCATCGAAGGCGGCCGGGAACGCCTGATGTCCGCGCTAAACGAAAGCCCGTTGACGATGCTGGCCGTGGCACAATGGCACGACGCCTTGACCAACGAGGAGATCTTTCTCCGCGAAGTCATCGACCTTGAGGCAACCCATTCGAAGACGCTGGATACGGCTGACATGGCCACCAGCAGGCCTTGCGCCAACGACCCCGACGCGGATGAAGACGAGGATGAATTCGACGAACCGTCTCTTTCGCTGACCGCAATCCAGGAGACCCTGGAGCCGGAGATTCTGGACACTCTCAAACAGATATCCGCGACCTATCGCAAGCTGCATCGCCTGAGAGACAAGCAAATCGCCGCCATGCGAAACGGCGAAACGCTGCCGGCGGCAACAAGCAAAACCTATGAGAAACACCTCCAAAAGCTGGTGGACGGGCTGAGCCGTATCTGCCTCAGCGAAGCGGAGATCGAGCGCTTCGTCGACGAGGTGCGTGCGCACAGCAAGCAGCTCGCCAGCCTGGAAGGAAAACTCCTGCGCCTTGCCATGGATTGCGGCGTCAAACGGGACGATTTCCTGAAGCGGTATTTTGGGAATGAAATCGGCCCTTATTGGATAAACGCCATTTCGCGCGTCAAGGCAAAGGGCTGGAAGAAATTCGCGACCAAGCATCGCGACGATGTCAAAGAGCTGCGCGAGCAGGTCGCTGAGATTGCCGATGCGGTCCGCATGCCGATGGACGAGTTCCGGCGCGTTGCACAAACGGTTCAAAAGGGCGATCGCGAGGCCAGTCAGGCCAAGAAGGAAATGGTCGAAGCCAATCTGCGGCTCGTCATCTCGATCGCCAAGAAATACACGAACCGCGGCCTGCAATTCCTCGACCTGATTCAGGAAGGCAATATCGGCCTGATGAAAGCGGTCGATAAGTTCGAATACCGCCGTGGCTATAAGTTCTCGACCTACGCGACATGGTGGATCCGACAGGCCATTACCCGGTCCATCGCCGATCAGGCCCGCACCATCCGCGTGCCCGTACACATGATCGAGACGACCAACAAGATCCTGCGCACCTCGCATCAGCTGCTGCACGAGATGGGCCGCGAACCGACTCCGGAGGAGCTGGCAAAACGCCTGGATATTCCGCTGGAAAAGGTCCGGCAGGTGCAGAAGATCGCCAAGGACCCGATCAGCCTGGAAACCCCGGTCGGCGACGAAGAAAACAGCCATCTCGGCGACTTCATCGAGGACAAGAACGCCGAGATCCCGCTGGACTCCGCCGTTCGCGCCGACTTGAGTGTCGCGACGACAAAAGCGCTCGAAGGGCTGACCGCCCGGGAGGAACGCATTCTGCGTATGCGGTTCGGCATCGGCCTTAATACGGATCATACGCTGGAAGAAGTCGGCGTGAAGTTCTCGGTCACCCGCGAGCGGATTCGTCAGATCGAGGCCAAGGCGATCCGCAAACTGCGGCACCCGACCCGCAGCCAGTCGCTGCGCACCTTCCTCGATCACACGGGCTAACTGTTCCCCGACCGTCATCTCCGACTTGATCGGGATGACGAACGAATAGGGTCACGGCCCTCACCGTGTCCGCAGCAGCACCGCAATCGGATCGTCGTCTCCCCGCCGCAGCGCATAGTCCAGCGCCGTCCGTCCCCACTGGTCGCGATGCGCGCGGTCGACATTTCGGGCGAGGAGCAGTTTCACAATCGCCAAATGCCCTTTGAAGGCGGCCAGGATAAGCGGCGTGACCTTTTCGCCATCGATCCAGCCGGGGTCCGCGCCGGCCTTCAGCAGAACACCGGCAATCTTCGCTTCGCCGTCGCGCGCGGCATAGATCAGCGCAGTGTTGCGATGGGTGTCATGGGTGTTGGGATCTGTCCCGGCCGCGAGCAGGGCTGCAACTTTTTGCACATCGCCCTTGAGGGTCGCGGCCAGCAGCGGGATTTCCGCGGCCGGACGCGCCTGAACCGGATGCGACACCATCGCCGCCAAGGTGAGGAAAAGGAAAACCCGCCGGTAGCCACACGTCATCGTGCAACAGCGGAAAGCGGCACCAGCTTGAGCCCCTGCCCCCAGGTGCCGACCAACAGACGGTCGCCCGAGACCGCGAGATGCACGACCGGCGTTCCGGGCAGGATACGCTTGACCGCGCCGTTCGCGGAGTCCACCCGAATGAGTCCATCCGACCAGGACCCGAACAACGGCGTTCCGTCGGCGACATAGAGCACGCTCGAAAGCTTCTCGCCTTTGAGCGCCGCGATGGGGCGCCACGACGTGCCCTGGTCCGGCGACAAATAGGCCCCTGTTTGTGCGGCAATCGCCAGCGCAGTACCGTTCGCGCCCGCTGCCAGCGCATAGCCGTCGTCATCCCGGAAAATCCGCCGCCAGTCGCCTGCTGGGCGCAACAGGCTGTAAACCGCCTTCTCCAGGGACACGGCATAGACGGCGCGGCCATCCCGCAAGCCTGCCAGCGACCAAAAGAAGTCCCGGCCCGGCCCGAGCGAACGCCATGTCTCCCCGGCATCGGTGCTAAGAAACACCCCGTCGCGCGCGGTCGCGGCATAGACGACGGCTCCCCCGCCATCGGCAATTACATGGAAATCGCGGATATCGCTGCTGGGGAAGCCAGCGTGACGCTCGAACGTTCCCCCGCTATCGCGTGAGACGAACAGGCCATGCTTCCAGGTTCCGGCAAGAACGACGTCACCGCCCACCACGGCGACCGCCTGCACATCCGTAGCCTCCGGCGACAAAGACGCGCCGCCATTCAAGGCACGCCACGTCTCGCCCCCGTCGCGGCTTTCTAAGACGAGCGCGCTCCCCGGGGCACCGCCCTTCTGCCCGACCAGAGCGCGCGATGGGTCGGCGGGATCGACGGCCAAGGCGCGAATGATTTTGCCGTCCAAAACCGTCCGCACGTCGAGTTCCGCCGCAACGCCACCGCCCACGAGAGCGATGGCAACAAGAAAGCCGGACAAACCCGGCAAAAACCGGAAGAGCCGCATGCGTCGAAAAGTGATCATCCCGTGCAATGCTACGCAAGGAATCTCGAACGACGCCAGGCAATTAATCCTGAAGCACCCTCCCATTTATTAGACGACAAAGGACGGAATGCACCCGATCGGACACCGCAACTGGTCAATGGTATGGGGAGTCCCGTTGAAAAATTGCGGATTCTTGGTGACAATGACGTTCTGGTGGGACATCCAGCGGTGTATCGGGTCTCCTTAACCGATGAAGAGCCGCCTGCGGCAGAGGCCGGGCATGCACTATTGTTTTGGCGAGTGTGAACTTAGCGAGACCCGCTACGAGCTGAAACGCGGCGGATCTCTCGTTCATGTTGAGCCGCAAGTGCTGGATCTGCTGTTGTTCCTGGTGAAGGAGCGTGGCCGGCTGGTCAACCGCGACAAAATCCTCGACGCGGTGTGGGATGGCCGGATCGTATCGGACTCCGCGGTCAGCAGCCGGATCAAGGCGGCGCGTCAGGCGATCGGCGACGATGGCAAACGACAGGATTTTATCGAAACCGTCCCGCGACGCGGCTTTCGTTTCATTGCGCCGGTTGAAATCGTTCAAACCGATCCCGTGGTACCCGCTGACGCCTCTTCGCCAGGGCGAGCCGACTCGATGCCGCCGTCTGCCGGCCCGGAAGCCGACTCATTGCAGACATGGCTGCAGGAGATCGGCATGGCGGGCTATGTCGATTGTTTTGTCGACAACCGGATCGACCGCAGCCTGCTGCCGGGCCTCGGCGACCGGGATTTGAAGGAAATCGGGATCGCGCCGCTGGGCGATCGGAAAATTATTCTCGGCGCGATCGAAACGCTTCGCGATGCGGCATCCGGCCAGACAGGCAAGCCGATCCAGTCCGAACGCCGGCAATTGTCGGTCATGAGCGTCACGCTCGACGGTGCCTCCGCGCTCTCGCAGCGGCTCGACCCGGAAGACCTGTCCGATACGCTGTCGCTCTATCAGGCAGCCATCACCAATTTGGTAAACCGCTATGGCGGCCATGTTGCCCACGCGCCCGGCGCCGAAATGACGGTCTATTTCGGGTGGCCAACCGCCCACGAAAACCAGGCAGAGCGGGCTGTTCGGGTGGGGTTGGAAGCCGTTCAGGCAATCGCCGCGATGCGCGAAGGCAACGCGGCGTCCCTGCGCGCCAAGGTTGGCATCGCAACGGGCCCGGTCGTTCTAAATAACGATGCCGTTGCCCTGGGCGAAACGCCAAATCTCGCCATTCGGCTGCAACAGAGCGCCTTGCCGGATCAGGTGACGATTTCCGAAGAAACATTTCGCCAGGTGCGGCGGCATTTCGTCACGGTCGATCTCGGTGCTTTATCTTTCGATGATTTCGCCGGCACCGTCCCTGCCTGGCGGGTCGAGTCCGATCGTCCGTTATCCAGCCGGTTCGAGGCCAGTCACGTTTCGCCGCTGACACGGTTCGTCGGCCGCCGTCAGGAACTCGACCTGTTGTCGGACCGGTGGGCGCAGTGCAAGACGGGCGACGGTCAAGTGGTCCTCGTATCCGGCGAAGCGGGGATTGGAAAATCACGGCTGCTTCACATGCTCGAACAGCGCCTCGGGGACGAATCCTATACCCGCCTAAACTATCAATGCTCGCCATTTTATGTGAACAGCGCGCTGCAGCCCGTCATACGCGCGCTTGAAACAGCGGCCGGGTTCGCCGCGGACGATGACGGCGACGCACGATTGGACAAGCTTCAGACCCTGTTGCACCGTGCCGGTTCCGAAAGCGCTGAAAACGTCCTGTTTTTCGGCGCCTTACTATCGCTTCCGGTCGAAGCCCTCGATCTGACGCCGCAACAAGTGAAGGACCGTACGCTGCAGGCGTTGGTCGGCCAATTGCGGTCGATGGCCGAAGCCGAACCTTTGTTGATCCTGCTGGAGGACGCGCATTGGATCGATCCGACGACCATCGAATTCCTCGAGCAGGTGATTCCGGCCTTATCCGGTTCGCGCGTTCTCCTGGTGATCACCCATCGGCCCGAATGGCGGCCGCCTTGGGCAGAGGCGTTCGGAAACCAACAGGCCTTCTCGCTGACCCGGCTGGGCCGCATTCAGGTTGCTGACATGGTCCAGGCGGTGATTGGAGACGACGCCGACAGCACCTTTATCGACCAGATTGCGGATCGGACGGACGGTATTCCGTTGTATGTCGAGGAAATGACGCTCGCCGCCATGGAAGCAGGCGGTACGGGCGCCGGCGACCAGGCATTTTCCCCGCCCACGCTACAGACCCTGTTCATGGAGCGGCTGGATCGCCTGGGCGATGCCAGGGACGTTGCCCAAGTCGGCGCCGTGATCGGACGCGAGTTCAATTATCGCTTGCTTGCGGAAGTCTGCGACATGGAAGAGGCGGCAATCCAAAAAGGGCTGGACCGGTTGATCGATTCGGGATTGGCTTACGGTACCGGTGCGCGGCCGGATGCAACCTACATTTTCAAGCATGCGCTCGTCCGGGATTCCGCCTACGACAATTTACTCATAAGCCGGCGAAAAGAATTGCATGGGCGCGTCGCGTCGGCCTTGGTCGATAAGTTCCCCGAAACCGCCGAGGTGGAACCGGAACTGATCGCTTATCATTATTCGGCCGCCGAAGACCCCGACCACGCCTGCAGCTACTGGCAGAAGGCGGGCGAGATGGCCATGGCGAGGTCCTCCTACCAGGAGGCAACGGCCCACCTCCGCAAAGCGCTCGACGCGTTGTCGGCGTTGCCGAATACGCGCGAGCGGCTCTCCCGGGAGCTCGATATACAAATCTCCCTCGGGCCCGTCCTGATGGCCACGACAGGCTACGCGTCGGTCGAAGCCAAACGTGCCTACCTTCGAGCCCATGAACTCTGCCGGCGCATCGACGATAAGAACCGTCTCAAACATGTTCTTGTCGGTCTGCGCTACGTGAACCAAATCGGAGGCAATACGACCGCCGCGCGGGATTTCGCCCAGCAATGTCTCGATCTCGCGAACGCGACGAATGATTCGGTGTTGCACGTCCAGGCGAATGCGTGTTTGGGGCATTCCGCGTGTATTTACGGTGAGTTCGAGAAAGCGCGGGACTTTATTCACCGGTGCAATCGAGTCCATGAACCCGCGCAGCACGACGCGCATCTCCGTCTTTCAGGATTGGATCCCGGTGTTGTCGCGCTTAACACTGCCGGGTGGAACGAGTGGTTTCTGGGCTATCCGGATGCCGCCTTGCAAGCGTCGGAGGACGCGTATGCGCTGGCCGAGCAACTCGACCATCCGCACAGCGTCGAGCAAGCCCTTAACAGCGCGGCGTATACGCACATGCTCCGGGGCGAGGTCGACAAGGTGCGCGACTGTGCCGAACGCGCGATAGCCATCTCCAAAGAACACGGCTTTCGCTATCGCATCGCCATGGCGGGAATCCTGCATGGCTGGGCCCTTTCCGCTTCAGGAGACCATGATGACGGTATTGCCGAACTTCAGACGTCCCTGTCGGATTGCCGCGAAACGGGTTCGCAAACATGGCAGGTCTTTTATCTTACCCTAATCAGCGAATCGTATCATCGCGCCATGCGGTTCGACGAAGGGCGCGAAGCGATAAGAGAGGCCATGACCTTCGTCGAACTCGGCGAGGAAAAGTGGTGGAACGCCGAGATTCAAAGACAATTTGGCCTGTCTTGTCAGGCGGACGACAGGCGGGATTATGCGGCCGCCGAAGCGGCCTATATGAAAGCGCTGGAGATCGCCCGGGGCCAGTCGGCAAAATCCTGGGAACTGCGCGCCGCGATGAGTCTTGCGCGCCTTTGGCAAAGCCAAGGCAAAACCGCCGAGGCGCGTGATCTGCTGCAGCCGGTCCACGACTGGTTTACGGAAGGCTTCGATACAATGGACCTCAAAGCCGCAAAAACCCTGCTTGAGAGCCTGACTTAAATCCGTGCTAGGCTATGTATGCCCGTCATGGCGCGGTATGCAGCGTTTGGGTTGGGCTAGGGCGCGCCAGAACGCAAACGTTTTGGTTGGCTGACAGTCAGATCGGTGACAGCGTCGCCGGTGTTAAGCGTGGTTGATGGCTCGAACATAAGCACCACCGGCTCATCGGTAAGGGATCGGGGACGATGCTCGACCGTTCGCGGAACAACGATGAAATCGCCTTCCGCCAGTTCGACCGTGCCGTCGCGAAAATCCAACGCGATACGTCCGCGCAAGACCAGGAAACCTTCATCCTCCTCAGCATGCGTGTGCCACTCGAAAGCCTCGCCGAACTTGGCGATCTTGACCTGCGCGTCGTTCACGTCACCGACAATATATGGATCGAAGACATCTGCAATCTGGCTATCGACGGCGTCAATTATGTTCACCTTGCTGGGCCGCACGGATGCTCCTCGGTTCCTCATTCAGGTGAAAAAAGTCTAACAGCGCCGCACGCCGCGTTCTATAGGTTTTCAGGTCAACCCCAACGCATCCGTAACTGGAAGTTTAAGGGACACCATACGTAATTGACGCGGCCGCTGCCGCCGCATAGCCTTACCCTATGGCACGATTGGCAAGAGTGGTGGCGGCGGGCGTGCCGCATCATGTGACGCAGCGGGGCAACCGGCGGCAGCCGGTGTTCTTCGGCGACGACGACTATGCGGCCTATCTGCGCCTGCTCGCGGACGGCTGCAAGGCGGCCAGGGTCGCGGTCTGGGGTTATTGCCTGATGCCGGACCATGTCCATCTCATCCTCGTGCCAAAGGACCCGGACGGGCTCCGCGCAGCCCTGGGGGAAGCGCACCGGCGCTACACGCGGCATATCAACATGCGCGAGGGCTGGCGCGGCTATCTGTGGCAGGGGCGGTTCGCGTCCTTCCCGATGGACAAACCTTATCTGCTGGCCTGCGCACGCTATGTCGAACTGAACCCAGTGCGGGCGGGGCTGAAACGGCGGGCGCGGGACTGGAAATGGTCAAGCGCGCGGGCGCACCTCTCAGGCCAGGACGACAGCCTGGTGAAGGTCAAGCCGCTGCTCGATCTGGCGCCGGACTGGGCGGCGTTCCTACGCCAGGGCCTCGACGAGGACGACCGCGACGCGATCCGCGCGGCGGAACGAACCGGCCGCCCGCTGGGCTCAGCCCGGTTCACCAAGCGGCTGGAGAAACGCCTCGGGCGAACGCTGGCGAAACGGAAACCGGGACCGAAGCCGGCGGCGGATGGATAGTTAAATTTGTGTCCCTTTAATTTCCCTTTTACTCCTATGGCGACAAAATCAATCAATCATCGACCCCGTAAATACCTCGGCTATCGGACACCTCATGAGGTCTTCTTCGATACCTCGCGCGGAGCACTTCCAATATGAATCTACCAGGATCGGGCATAATTCGATATTATGTCCCCACAATTTTCTAGAATGGCACTTCGCACGATTCCGAGAGCCGCGTCATTGGGCTTGTCTCGCCTCTCGACCAACACCATGGGGCGTGTAATCGCCGGAGCGAGATCGCGCAGGACGAGATCTTTTTCGCGTTGCTTTTCCGCGAGTACACACGCCGGTAGGATCGAAACGCCAAGACCAGCAGCGACAACGTTTTTGATGGCCTCAATGTAATTGAGCTCCATCTTCGGCCTTGGTTCGATACCCGCTGTCCGGAACCATTCGCGGACTTTCCTGTCAGTCCAACTCACGCCGTCGAGGATCAAGTTGTGTTGTGCAAACGCCTCGGGCGTCATGGGATTGGGAACATCCGCTTCTGACGTTGGCAGGATGGCAAAAAGCGGCTCGTCGCCAAGCGCGGTAAACTTCAATCGCTTGTCAGCGTTCGGCGGTGTTCCAACGCAAAGGTCGAGTTAATTGTCAGCAACGAGGGGGGCTAGTTCCTCCGTGAGGTCGGTACGGACGATGATCTCAATATTGCTATGCTGCTGACGCACCTCCTTTAGCAGCCAAGGCAAGACATAGGCCGCGACACTGGGCTGAGCACCTATACGCACGCGACCTAGCCAACCTTCGCGATGCCGTTTCATCGCTGAAATCGCATCGTCCGCTTCCCGATCAATCCGCTGTGCGTGCTCAAGCAGCTCAAGTCCGGCCGCTGTTGCGAAGGCCTTTTTTCCAACCCGCTCGATCAGTCGCACGCCCAATCGTCGCTCGAGTTCGCGTATTTGGGTGCTAACAGCAGATTGCGAATAGCTTAGCTGCCGCGCGGCTGCGGTAAAGCCGCCAAGCGCGACGACCGTCTGGAATGTTCGAAGTTGCCCAAGACTGAGTTTACGCATCCATCAAATTTTTTGATCGTTATAAACAAAACATCCCGTTTGATTGATAGACTAGTCGGCGCTATCTGAGGGTCAAGCGAAATAGATCGCGATATTAGGAGTTACTTGGAAATGGCCCGGAAGCACACGATGCCAAAAGAACCAACACGGAAATTCGGGACGGCAGACTTGCCCTCCCCAGCGGACATCCACAGGATTTCGGCATTTCAAATCCGTCATGCCACGACTGCCGATCAAGCTCAGATCGCGGCGTTAATGGAGTTATCGATTCGCCGGCTTCAAGAACCTTTTCTTGACAGACGGCAAATTGAAGCGTCGTTCGATATCATGGGTCTCGATGGCCAGCTAATCGAAGATCAAACTTACTACGTAGTCGAAGAATATGGCGTCATCGTCGGCTGCGGCGGCTGGAGCCGACGGGCAACGCTTTATGGTGGGAGCCATTCGCTCGAGCGCGACGAAGCCTTGCTTAATCCCTCCGTTGATGCCGCCCGGATCCGGGCCATGTATACCCATCCAACCCACGCGCGTCGTGGGGTTGGTCGTTTGATCCTTAAGAACTGCGAGCAAGCAGCCCGGCAAGAGGGATTTTCTCGAGCCGAACTTCTGGCAACGCTCGCGGGCCTGCCCTTATATGTCGCCTGTGGCTATCACCGCATAGAGGAAGTGCATGCCGAAACGCGGTCAGGCATTCCCATCCCGGGGTGCCGGATGGTCAAGGATCTGAAGTCAAATATAACGGGGACATGATAAACTGTCCGTCAAATCCGGGGCAGCTCAGTGTATCCGTCCGGCGTGATCGCTTTACTGGAGGGGGCAGAAGTCTGTTACGCTGAAGCCTCGGCGTGACAGGGCCATCCGTCTCGAGATAGGGCGGGATCGCCCGACGGTTACGATAAATAGATACGCAAAGGAGATCGTATCCTGGCACATGAAGATGACGTTTTCGACGTTGTCCAACAGGTCTACGCATCGGCGCTGGACGATAGCAGTTGGCGGGATACTCTTGACGCGATGGCTGACCTTTTTGGCTGCGTGGGTGTCAGTTTCGAAATTATCGACAAAAAAACCCAAACACCTGTCTTTATTGAGCTTGGCAAGCGCATAGACATTGAGATCAGCCAAGAATATCTCAGCTACTATGGCGCGATTTCGCCAAGGGTTGCCTCTAGCGGCGATCTTCCCGTTGGCGACATCGGCTACGACCACCGCATTTTGAATGAAGCGGAGATGGACGCGGACGAATTCTATAGCGACCTACTCGCGCCTCTTGGCCTACGGTATTTCGTTTCCGGCCATATTCTGAATTCCGATAGCCATACGGCTGTGATCGCCGCACAGCGCTCACCGGCGCAAGGGCATTTCGGCGAAAGCGATTTCGCCCTGATGAAGCGTATGATGCCCGTTGTGCAACAGGCCATGGACCTCAGGTTTCGGTTGAAGGGTCAGGAGGGCCAAACGGCGACGTTCCTGGAGGGTCTAGAGGCGTTAGGCGAAGCCGCACTGCTCATCGACCCTAGCGGCCGGGTCAGACATATGAACGCCGTCGCAACAGCGCTGTTCGCGGACAACGCAGGCGCCGGCGTCGCAAATGGTGCACTGCACTTTTCCGATACCGCCGCAAACGACAAATTGGACAGCGCGTTGAAGGGGCTGTCCGCAGCGGCAGGAGAGGCGGTCGACATGGCGGCGCGAAACTTTGTCGCCCGACGACCCAATAAGGATCGTCCGCTTCTGGTGTCCGTGCGGTCTATAGGCGTTCAAGGCGCCATGGCGGCCTATCGCCAATTTACGGCGATCGTTTTGATCCGAGATCCCGCCGTTTTTGCCCGTCTGGATACAGCGTTGCTTATGCGAAGCTACGCCCTGTCAGCAGCCGAAGCCGAAATTGCACAAGCCTTCGATTTAGGATTGACCCTGCAGGATATTGCCCAGCGGCGAAGCGTCGCGCTCAGCACAGTTCGCAGTCAGTTCTATAACCTGATGGCAAAACTGTCGGTCAGCAGCCAGACAGAACTGGCGCGATTGCTGAGACAATATAGGCGGGCGTTCTAGCGCAGGTCATAATGTTGTTAGCGTGGCGTCAGGTCAAACCACGGCTGCAATTTTTTTAGATCAAATCAGGATTGATCGGAATCGCCTTTGGCGATCCGACAATTCTGTGAACTTGATTTATCTTTAGTAGGAGCGACCGGGTTCACAGGAATGATGCCTTGCATCAATCCTGATCCGGTCTAGCCATTTCCCCGCCGCCATAGCGTCTCGGGACACGCGTCGCACATCATACGTTCGTAGGATGCGGTGTTCCCACGGTTATTTTACACTTTGCATTAGGGAGAGGTTTTTTTTGCGGTTCGCCTCGCTTGGAAGCGGTGCCGTATAGGAGGCAGATGATGCTGATAACAACAAAAATCATATTACCCTGTATCGACTATTGTTGCGCCAACCTACGGCGATTGACCAAGGCTTCCTTGGGCTGTGCGATGATTTTGGGATTTTTCTCGTTCAGCGCCCCCATGGCGCACGCCATTCCGGTAAGAGCGGACCTGAACTACTTACAATCGGGTGGCTCAGGGAATACGCTGGCGGGCGAGGCATTTTTTGATACCGCGTCTCTCACGGGGATAGGTCGAGAGGATGTACTAGTTGACGCCTTTAATTTCCTGTTTTCAGACTTCGGTCTTAGAAGCGCGATTATTGACACTCCATCCTTGAATTTTATTGCGAGTTTTCGCGATGGAGAATTCATTCGTGTCGGAGCAGCCCCTCAATTCTTCACCCCTGATAGCGCATTGTTTACATTTAGTACGGACAATCTGGGTAGAATGATTGTACTTTTTAGAATAAGCGGGCGGAGAAATTACAATTTGGTTTCAGTTAGCCAGCCCATCTCTCTTGCCCAAACAACCGTGTCCGAACCTGCCGCGATCGCCCTCTTCGGGATAGGCCTCCTTGGTATCGCCACCGCAGCGCAGCGGCGGCGTAAATCCAATTGATCGAATACCGCAATAAATGCAGTTTTCACATCGAAACGACGATACACTGAGGTCCTCGTTCGCGAAGTTACAGGGACATAAACTTAATTGAGGCCACCCTTGCCGCCGCACAATCTTACCCTATGGCACGATTGGCAGGAGTGGCGGCGGCGGGCGTGCCGCATCATGTGACGCAGCGGGGCAACCGGTGCTCTCCGGCGACGACGATTACGCGACCTATCTGCGGCTGCTCGCGGTAGGCTGCAAGGCGGCGAGGGTCGCGGTCTGGGGCTATTGCCTGATGCCCGACCACGTTCATCTCATCCTCGCACCAAAGGACCAGGACGGGCTGCGCGCGGCCCTGGGGGAGGCGCACCGAAGCTACACGCGGCACGTTAACATGGGCGAGGACTGGCGCGGCTATCTGTAGCAGGGACGGTTCGCGTCGTTCCCGATGGACAAGCCCTATCTGCTGGCTAGCGCGCGCTATGTGGAACTGAACCCGGTGCGAGCGGGGCTGAAACGCCGCGCGCGGGATTGGAAACGGTCGAGCGCGCGGGCGCATCTCTCGGGCAAGGATGACGGCCTGATGAGGGTCAAGCCGCTGCTCGATCTGGCACCGGACTGGGCGGCGTTCCTGCGCCAGGACCTGAGCGAAGACGACCGCGATGCGATCCGCGCGGCGGAATGCACCGGCCGCCCCCTGGGCTCAGACCGGTTCACGAAACGGCTGGAGAAGCGCCTCGGGCGAACGCTCACGAAACGGAAACCGGGACCGAAGCCGGCGGCGGATGCATAGGTAAGTATTGTGTCTCTTTTATTAATTCTCTTTTATTATCTGGCGGCTCTGCACTACGGCGTGATCCTGCACGAGGAACGCTATCTCGAAGCCAAGTTTGGTGCGGCGTATCAAGATTACAAGGCGTCGGTGCGGCGGTGGTTGTGAAGGACTTGATCAAGGTTCTGACAACTTTAGCAGGTCACTTGGCGCTTCGCTGAATTCCTGCCGAAACATTTTGGCAAAGTGACTGGTGCTTGAGAATCCGGTGGCATGGGCAATCTGCGCGACCGTGTCGTGCTGGCGCCGCAGGATTAGATCCCGGGCAAATTCAAGCCGTATGGCGCGAATGAAGGCAGCCGGCGTCAGATGGCCTGTTACTTTCAAACGCCGGCCCAGGGTTTTTTCGCTGACGCCCAAGGCGGCAGCCAATTGCCTCGCGCCGAAGCCTTCCTCGGCGATATTGTTCAACACGCATTCACTGGCTCTTTCCACGAGGTGGTGTTCGACGGAGGGCGGCAGATCCTTGGTTGAACTCTCCGCCGACGCTGCCGTGAGCCTGAGCGCCTCGGCATGCTGACGCCTGACGATATTCAAGTCGTGCTGCAGTGAGTTTGCTTCGATAATCGCGGCCTGCTTTTCGGACAGCTCGACCGCCACGAGGACCGATATGGCGATCATCATAAAGATCGCCTCACCAATGATGGCAATGTTGTAACCCCATTCCATCGGCCTTATCGGAAGGGTATGAAACACCGACGTCGTGTCGCTGAAATCGGCCGGCCAGTAGAATGCCGTGGTGGCTATAAACAGCCCCACGATGAGGCAGAGCAGCGATCCGCAGACCGGTTTCGCCTGCGGCAGGCCCTCTCGAATTTTCAGTATGGAAACGGCGAGCAGAACCATCGGCGCGATGACATAGATCAGATGGATGGGCGTGGCGAGTGTCCAGGGGTTTACGATTGCCAAAGCGGCTGCGATCAGCGCCGCCCCCGTCAGCGGCATAAACACCCATTTTTGCCGGGGCGGATCGCTGTCGATGTTCAACAGAACTCCGCAATACAGAATATTCGCCAGGACGGCGGATCCCGCCAAACCTTCGCTGACACGCGCCATGACGGAAACCGGCAGCATGACGCCGGGAATAACGCTGAGCCAACCGCCCCAATGCAACGTAAACAGAAACTGGCAGCCTACAAAGAGTGCGTAGTAACGATAGAACCGTGCTTGAATCTTCCGAAAGACGATTAGGCTCAACAACAGGAGAACGAACAGGAATGCCAACAAAACAGCTGACATAATTGTCGACGCTGATGACCAATCGGCAAGAAAGGCAGGCGATACGATGGCGGGCGTAATTGTCGGCGCCAGTGCGCCCTTGATACGCAGGTAAAAGGATTGTTCGTCTCCCGGCGCGAGCGTCAGCGGAAGGGAGAGTTTCAGCGCGTCGCTTGCGCGCGCGGAAACCGGAACGGTTCGGCCGTTGCGCGCGACGGCGACCATGCCGTCTCCCTCCCGGGCGAACAACACCACCTCATCGAGAATGGCCTCTTGAAAGGAGATGGCCCGCCGCAGCGCGCTTTCATCCGAATTGGCGACCTGAAAACGAAACCAGAGCACCTGTCCCGGTAAGGGTGCCGCAAAAACACCGTTGCAGGGTCCAGGCATAAAATTCCGCCGGGCGATGTCTTCCGGCCCAATTTCACCTGTCGGGTCGAGAAAGAACGCCACCGGCAGCGGCGCCAGCCTGTCGGCCCGGCTGTACGCTGAAGACGGCATGTGACCGCCGGTCGTCGCTCCTGCGCCCGTTTGGCCTGTCTCACAGCCGCCGGATGTGCCGGCTGCGCGGGCGCCGCTCAGAACGGCGATAAAAATCAGCAGGCTTGCCAAGTAGAATCTCATCACACGCACCGCCGCACAATCCCCGTAGAGCCTCTCTGCTCGCGCACAAATCTAGCACAACATGATGGGCTCGTTCATCCACTCGGCAATCGCCGGTCCCACACCTTGCAACGGCTGCCGCGATTAACCGTTAACGGTTTCTTCTCTGCCTGGATGGATTTCGGACAATCTTGGACGGGTTTCAGACAAAGGCGCGTCAACCCGTTGCAAACCGCCATTTTCGCCGGTTATTCCGATCAGGGCGTCGGCATAGCGTCGGACGACCGGCCAAATGGACAGCGCTGGTCGTGACCGATTGTTCCGCCGGCGCCGGCGTAAGGAAGCGGCAGACAAACCAAAACTGGCGGAGTGAGACATGCAAACGATCAAGTCATTCGTCTTCACGATCCTGCTGGGGATCTCAGCCGCCGGCCTCATAACCGCTTCGGCTCATGCCACGGTCGTGCTGCAACTCAGCGGTAATCAATTGACGGGTGCCACGGGCGTGGAAGTGGACGGTGCGGTCTACGACGTCGTCTTTGTCGACGGTACGTGCGCCGCGGTGTTCGGTAGTTGCGACCAGAATACACAGTTCTTGTTCGATACCGCGGCGGCGGCCCAGGCTGCCGGTGAAGCTCTGTTGGGTCAGGTGTTTGTGGATGGACCTTTGGGACAATTCGATTCGATACCCAGCCTAACGTCTGGATGTTCTCATGGGATTATTTGTTCGGCTCGTATTCCCCAATTCGCCAATGACTTCCTCGTGAATGGCATGGTGGCGGGTAATTTTAATGCCTCCTTTAACGACTTTGACGAAGTGGGCCCGTTTGGATTGGACCGGTTGGAGAATACGTCCCTTATTATCTTCGAAGTCTGGGCAGTATTTACGGCGAAGGAAGCGGCTGCCGTCCCCGCGCCGCCCGCGCTGTCCCTGTTTGCCGCCGGCTTGGTGGGGCTGGCAGCGGTCCGGCGGCGGCGGCTCGGTCTGATTTCATTCCGGCAACGGTGAAAGAAAGAGCAATGAAAAACGTTATTTCAATGGCCGTTGGGCTTTGTTTGGGAATCGCCGCTATCGGCGTAACGGCCGGTTCGGCGCAGGCCGTGTTGATATCTGCCAACGACAGTGTGTCCGGCGTCGATAGTATCACGCAAGATACGGAAAGCGGCCAAGAATGGCTCGATCTCTCTTTATCGCGTGGACTTTCCATAAATCAGGCCCGGGCCCAATTCGGCGCCGAAGGATGGCGATTGGCAACGACCGCCGAGGTCACGACCCTGTTCACGAACGCCGGGTTCGCCCCGCCGTTTCAAGCGAGCTCCGCGATTGACCCGATACTCGACCTGATTAACCTGTTCGGCGTAACGAGTCGGTTCGTGGGCGGCGGTGGTGTATTTACCCAGACGCGCGGATTTATAGAGGACGGTGGCGACCTTACATTGTTCGGTGTCGCGGAATTAGTCCATTCTGATCGCACCGTCTTCGGCGAGGATCTCGCAGACGCTGTAGTGCTGCCGAACTCCACCCCGCCTCGGCCCCGATTTCACGTTAGCGCCCGAGATGGCAGCTGGCTCGTTCGCGATACGGCGGCCACCGCCGTCCCGGAACCGTCCATGCTTGTTCTGTTCGGATCGGGCGTCGTTCTCTTGGGTGCGATGCGCCGCCGCAAGCAGGGGGTGTGAGCCGCCGCATTTTCAGCGGGTAGCGGACGCGATGAAATTGTCGGAACGGGTGTTTGGGGTCAGGTCTTGCATTCATACATCAGGTTTATTTCTCAACGCGGCTTTTGCGGCTCAATACTGTCCAAACAAGTGCATGACTGCAAGACATGAGCCCTCTTATGAGGGACCAAGCATGTAGCGCCACCGATCCGGGAACCAGGATGCCTGGTGTCTGGCATGGACATGGACCCTCGATCAAGCCGAGGGTGACGCGTCGGAGGGGTGGCTGCGGGTGGCGTGACAAATAAACCGCCCCACCCATCACCGCCGCACTTCGTACCCCACGGTCTCCCGGTCCCACGTCGCTGGCGTCACGCCGGCGTCCCGTAAGTCCTGCTTGCGTAGCTTCCCCGTCGGCGTCTTATCCAACTCCCCAACGAACTCCATATAACGCGGTACGGCGTAGCGGGGCATGCGGTCGGTGCACCAGTCCAGGATCGCGACCGGGTCGGGCGCATCGCCGCCGGCGACGATGCAGGCCTTAACCTCTTCCTCGCCGCCCTCTTCCGCACGCACGCCGATCACCGCGCTTTCGGCGATATCGGGCATGTTGTTCAGCACCTGCTCGACTTCGAAGGCGGAGATGTTTTCGCCGCGGCGGCGGATGCAGTCCTTGATGCGGTCGATAAAGAAGAGCCGCCCGTCCGCGTCGAAGCGGCCGGCGTCGCCAGTGTGGAACCACAGGTTCCGCCAGGCGTCGACGGTGCGTTCCGGCATGCCGAAATAGCCGGCCATGAAGCAGCTTAGGCGGGTCGGGCGGACGACGATCTCGCCGGTTTCCCCGGTGGGCAGCGCCTCGTCGGTTTCCGCGTCGACGATGCGGACCTCGTAGAAATCCTCGACGATATAGCCGGCGCAGCCCGCCATCACCGGGTCTTTCAGATCGCCAAAGGCCGGCAGATTGCATTCGGTCATGCCGTAGGCCTGCATCAAGCGCAGGTCGAAGCGCTCCTCGAAGGGCGCGCCCCACTCCTCGCCAATGGGTACGGCGACGATGAGGCGCAGTTGGTTGTCTTTGTCGCGGTCCGTTTCGGGCTGGCGGAAGATAAATTCCGGCATGACGCCCAGCGCGTAGGTCACGGTTGCCTCGCACGCCCGGACATCGTCGAGCCAAGATGTTGCGGAAAAGCGGCGGACGATATGGGCCGATACGCCGTGAATCAGGCAAGAGGTGAACTGGATCGTCAGCCCCATGGCGTGGAAGAACGGCATGCAGATGAACATCCGGTCGTCCTCGCTCAGCGCCGTGGCGCGGCCCGCGCCGAAACCGAACATGTAGCAATGCGCGTGCGGCATCATCACGCCCTTCGACGGGCCGGTCGTGCCCGAGGTGAACATGATCGTGCAGATATCCTGCGGTGCCGCCGGCAGCACGTCGCCTGGGCGTGCCGAAGTGTCAGCTAAGGAGTCAAAGGCGACCGCCTTCGTGCCGGGCAGCGGATCCGCCGCGCCGCCAATCACCACCGTGGTCTCGATGCGCATTTCGCCGAGCGATGCGCTGTCGAAGGCCGGCCGCAACACCGCGTCGACGACGACGATGCTGGGATCGACGGTGCGGAACTGATGGGCCAGGAAGTCGCCCTTCAGCTCGGTATTGATCGGCACGAAGATGGCGCCGCGTTTGTGCACCGCGATCATGGTCAGCAGGAAGGCGCGACTGTTGAGCGCCAATGTCAGCACCCGGTCGCCGGGCCCGACGCCGAGATCGGCGAAGGCGGACGCCAAGGCATCGGTTTCGGACTCGAACTGCGCAAAGGTCAGTGGCGGGTCGTGTTCGAAGGTGCAGAACACGCGGTCGCCGTAGCGTTCGGCCTGACGCTTGACCAGATCGAGCGACGTCCAGGAGTCGAGGGACTGTTTCTGCGTTTCGGTCATGGCCCGATTTGAGCAAGAAGCGGAGCGCGCATCAAGCCGCTTCGCCGCGGCCGCAAGAACCGACAGGATCGCGCGAAAATTTGCAATTTCTCGTGTGGTATTAATATACTCACACAAACGCATCTTATACTAGTAAACGAAGCACCTCCCTATTTCGGGCACAGCGCGAAACAAAACAGTCTATCTAGGTGCGTTTGAGGTAGCTCCTCAACGCGCTCAATGTGCTGCTTCGACAGCGTGACAAATACACACGGCGTGTTGCAAACGAGGTGCCTACAATGAAACAGAAATTTAGCCGCAGCCTCCTTGCAGTTGTTGCTGCCGCCGCTATTGTCCTTGCCCCATCAAGCGACGGCGCATACGCGGCTGATTGCAAGGGCATACTCGCTACCCCTCCAGATGGCCTAATCGTTCTATCTGGTGAAGAACTCCGCACGAAAGTCATCGGACATACAGTCGAAGCCGATGAATGGAGCGTCTACTACGCTCCCGACGGAAACAGCTACGGTACGAGGCCCGCTACAGGATCGTCATGGGGTGGCGAATGGGCGATCTGCGGTTCAGTGCTTGACCTTAAATGGGAAAGTGGCACTGAACGGCAGCGCTTCATCGTCGTAAAGGGTGGGCGCATTTCCTACTACACCCTAGACGGAGAGCTCAAAGGGACCTTCGATCTCGTCAAAGGGAAGCAGTTTTGACGTACGGCGAGTATCTGTGACATCCAAAAGGGCGAGGTATGTAATGAAGCAAATATGCATGACATTAACGAGTATCTTTTTCAGCCTCGTCGTAGTTGGTTGCGTCACGACGAAATCCCAGCACCCTCCGGGATCCGTGGAAGCCGCCGTCGAAGAGGCTTGGCAACGGTACTGCGACTCAGGCTACTGCGAAGGCTATACGGGAATCATCATTGATCGGGCCGAAGACACGTTGACCGTCGATATTAATGGTCATACGCGCTATATCTCGTACAAAGTGTAGGGAACCTCCGGGAATTACTGGGTGAAAGTGAAGGCGCGGCCTAGCTCGTGAAAGGCAGCTACACCGCGACTAGCAATCGCATCAAGACGGCTGCCGCCCTTTCCGCCGCAGGAGCAGCACCGGAACGATCGAGCACAGGCTGATGAATCCCATGGCGATGAACCCGTCCTGAAAGCCCAGCGTATTGGCCTGCGCGTTGACGACCTCGCCGAGATAATCGAGCGCAAGGCTGTCGAGCAGCGCATCCGGGACGCCGCCCGCGTTCAGCAGGCCGCGCACGCTGTCCAGCATCTCCAAGGTCGCGTTGTTGGCCGATGTCTGGGTCGAGGTGAAGGCGCTGCTATGGAACTCGACGCGGCGCTCCAGCACCACCACCAGCGTGTTGATGCCGCAGGACCCGCCCAGCATGAGGCAGAGGTTGACCGCGCCAGCACCACGGTTGATCTGCTCGGCCGGCAGGGCCGCCAAGGCGGCGCTGTTGAGCGACGGCGAGATCAGCGCCACGCCGACCCTGCCGATGAAGAGATAGAACGCGATGCTCCAATACACCGTGTCGACGTCGGAATCCGCCATCATCAAGGTGCTGGCTGCGAAGATGACGAGCCCTGCGATGATGATGGTGTGGGCCGGAAATATATCGGCGAGGCGGCCGGTGATCGGCAGGATGAAGGCCGCCGCGATGCTGCCCGGCAGCAGCAGCGAGCCCGCCTCCGTCGCCGTATAGCCCTGCACGATCTGGCCGAAGACGGGAAAGATGTAGACCGTGGCGAAACTGCCGAAGCCGAACAGGAAGGAGATAGACACCGCCGTCGCGAAGCGGGCGTTCCGGAACAGGCTGAGATCGAGCAGATTGCCCTGCGGGCGGCGCTGCGACAGCACGAAGCCGATGAAGGATACGATCAGAATGACGGTCAGGGTGAGGATTTCGTTCGAGGCCCAGCCGTCGCGCTGGCCGTTGCCGATCACCGTCATCAGGCAGAACACGGCGGCGCACATGAAGGCATAGCCGAGAAAATCGAACGGTCCGGCCGGGCCCGCCTGCGGACGATCGGGGATGAAGAAGGCGCCGAGCAGCAGGCTGAGCAGGGCTGCCGGGATCGGCACGAAGAAGATGTAGCGCCAACTCAGCGTGTCGATCGTGACGCCGCCGATCGCAGGACCCAGGCCGAGCGCGATCACCACGCCCATGCTGAACAGCGCCATGGCCATGCCGCGCTTTTCCGCCGGGAAGACCTGGAACAGCACGACCATCACCATCGGCTGGATGATGCCGGCGGCGAAGCCCTGGATGACGCGGCCGAGGATGATCGTGTCCAGGGTCGGTCCGAACCCGCAGATGACGCTGCCGAAACAGAACAGCAGCAGCGACAGCGAGAAGGCCGGGCGCTGTCCCACCTTGGCGATGAACCAGTTGTTGAGCAGCAGGCTCGTGACTGTCGTCGCGATGAAGGCGGTGGAGAGATATTGCGCCTTGTCCTGGCCGACGCCGAACGCGCCCATCACGTCCGGAATCGCGACGTTCACCATGGTGCTCGAAAACACCATGGTGAAGAACGCGGCGAGGCCGGCGATGGTTACCAGCCAGCGGTAGATCGGGCCATATTGCTCGAAGAGAGCGGTACTGCTACGCGGCATGGCTGCCCCGCGGCTACGGCCTTTCGATCAGCTGATACATGACGCCGTGGCCATCCTTGGGATGGATGAAGACCTGCGTGCCGGCCTCGATGACGCGCGCGCCGTTGGCTTTCATCTCCGCCGTCGCCGCAGCGATATCGTCGACCGCGAGGGCTACCAGATGCACGCCTTCGCCGTACTTCTCCAGCGCGCCGCCAATGGCGCCGCCGTCGCCCAGCGGCTCGGCCAGCTCGATGAAACGGCCCTCGTCGCCGAGCGGCACGATGGCGCGCGTCATGCCGAGATGCGGCACGGCGTCGGGACCCTTGCTGGCCTTCATGCCGAGCTTGGTTTCATAATCCTTGAGGCTTTGGTCGAGGTCGTTTACCCGAACCACGATGTGGTCGATCCATTTCGGCATTCTGTCTTACTCCCATAAATCCAGTGTCTGGCGAAGCTTCGCACAGTTTATCGCCTTCTGTCTTTAGCGCCGAGTAAGGAAATCGTTTAGGCGACGGTTACGGCCACCGCGCCGTCGACGAAGACTTTCGCATCGCCGTTTTCATAAATACTGTAGCCGTTGATCTCGGGGATGCTCGTCGTGTCCGTCTCCGTCCAACCCGCATCGAGATCGAGCGTGTCGTTAGCGTCGCCGTCGATGATCAGGGTGTGCTCCGTGCCGGTGAGCGAATTGGTCCCGCCGGTCGCCGACAATACGGTATCAAGATCGAGGACAAGGGAGATTTCGCCGATGGCTTCGTCAGTACCGGAGATATCGATGCGTTCGATATTCGACAGCTGATCGCCGCGCAGCGCCGTCAGGTCGAAGCTCGCATCGGCATCGCCGAAGAAATCGACCAAGTCGAAATCGTTGCCGCCGTCGAGCCGGCCGAAACCTGCATCGGCCAGGACGAACACATCATCGCCGTCACCGCCATGCATGAGGTAGGCACCGCCACCGCTCTCGATCGTATCGTCGTCGCCCTTACCAAGGAACACTTCGAACCCGGCGGTTCCCGTCAGCGAGTCGACCCCAGCCAGATTTGTAACTGCTTGACTCACCAATGAAACGCCGGTGGCGCTTTGCGTCAGGTCGAGCACGAAATCGTCGTTCGCCTCCAGCCCGACCACATTGTCGAAGCTGCCGGTCAGTGCGCCGCCGCCGAGCACCTCAACGATCTGGAAGCTCTCGCCGGCGCCGACCGAGAACGTCCCGATCTGGCTGACATCGAGCGTGCCGCCGAGCGCCAGATCGCCATCGACATCCAGCTTGTCGTGCTCGGTGCCAGGTGTGACGCCGCCGAGATCGGCGCGCAGCGTACTGCCCAAATCGAATAATAGATTGCCGGTGACCGTCGCGAGCCCGAAATCCGCGCCGATTTCGACGATGCCGCCATTATTCTCGATAGAGGTGCCCGTCGCGGTGACCGATCCGCCATCGCCGATCGCAACCGTTCCCTGGTTGATGAACGTACCGCCGGCCGCGGCATCGACCGCGAGTTCCGCATCGGCGGCGATTTCGACAACCCCGTTGTTGGTGAAGGTAAACGTGTCGAGCGAAAGCGCATTGCTCACCGTGCCCACGGCGTTCAGCGAAAGGCCCCCGTCCAAAGCCAAATCGGTCTGCAAGGCGAGCGTGCCGCCGTCGAGCGTCAGCGCCGCGCTGCCGGACGTGACCGCAATGGCACCGCCGCCGAAGGTAAAGGCCGAGCCGATGACCGCCTCGCCACCATCCGCCAGCGCAAGGGTGCCCGTGTTCGCGACATCGCTTTCGAAGCGCAGCGTGTCGGTAACGCTGATCAGCCCTTCATTCACGAAGGTCGCTGCCGTAACGCTGATCGTCCCCGCGAACGCGTCCAGCGTGCCCGCCGCCCCGTTGCGGAACTCGGCGATGGCGATATCGCCGTCCGCCTCAAAGCGTACCGTGCTCTGATTGACCAGCGTGCCATCGCCGACGAGATTGCCGCCGTCGAAGACGAGTTCCTGCGTCGTCGGCGTAAACGCAACGGCCGACGCGACGTCAAGGTCACCGGAGAACCGCGCCTGTCCCGTGCCCGTCAGCGCATCGGCGACCTCCAAGGTCAGTGTCGCGCCCGCGACCGACAACGTACCGCCGTTGAGCTCTACCTGCGCGGCACTGTCGAGCGTCAGATCGACTTCTTGGTTGAAGACCCCGCCGGACAAGAGCAACCCGCCGGTCGTGATGTCGAGGATTCCGGTGTTGTTCGCCGTGCCACCGGCCATTTCCAGCACACCGGCCAGTTCGATCGTCCCGCTATTCGAGAGCAAACCGTCATTCGTGCCATCGCCGAATGTCAGCGTCGTGCCGGCCTGAACGGCAATCGTTCCGCTGTTGTTGAAGGCGCCGCTGGCGTCGATAAGGGAATCGGCAACGACCTCTATCGTCCCGCTGTTCGTAGCGTTCGCGCTGGCCAGTTCACCGCCGTTCAAGGCAAGATCGCCCGTATTCGTCAAACTCGCGACATCGATGAGTTTGGTCAGGACCGAGCCGGTGGTTTCATGCTGGAACGAACCGCCGCCAGTCAGCGCGTCGGCAAAGGTCACGCTGGAACCGTTTTCCGCGATCAGCTCGCCATCGACGGTCGTATCCGACACCGTCAAGGCGAACCCGCTCGCGACCGATACCGTCGTCGACGCCGCAATTGTGTCGCCCGTCAGATCCACGTTCTTGGCAAAAGCATAGGTCCCGCCGCCGGCCAGCAGGTTCGCACCGCTGAGTTCGATCGACCCGCTGCCCTGGGTCGTCAGCACGCCCGCGACGTCGTACTGGAAATTCTCCGTCGTCAGCGCGCCCTCATTGACCGCGGTCATCGCCAGCACGCCGCCATTGTTGAATTCGACCGCACCTTCGATGGTCAGCAAGCCGGTGCCATCTAGCGTGCCGCCGCCAAGCTGGATCTGCGACGCGGCATCCAGGGTCAAATCGACATTCTGGTTGAACACCCCACTACCCGACAGCGCCAAGGTGCCCGCGGCAAAGTTGAGATTGCCAGTATTGGTCGATACCCCGCCGGCGAATTCCAGCACGCCCGCCAGATCGATATCGCCCGTGTTGTTCAAGCCGCCGCTCGCAATCGATACCGCGGCACCGGCCGCGATATCGAGAACGCTGTCCTGTGCGAAAATGCCGTCACGGAAGGTAAACGTCCCGGCGTTGACGTCGATCAGCCCCTGATTGTCCAGCGTCTGACCGGCCGCGAGATCGAACGTGACGTCAACTGACGACGCAATCGTGGCGCCGGCGAAATTGGTGACCGCGTCGCTGCTCACCGTTCCAGCACTGCCCGCAAAGGAAAGCGTATCCCGGTTGAGAAGAAGCCCAGTGTCCAGGGTCCCGCCCAGCACCGAAAGGTCGCCGGAGTTGTCCAGCGTGCCGTTGCCGGTGATGCTGGCGCCCGCGCCCACCTCAACGACATCCGGCCCCTCCAGCCGCAATTCCCCGGAAAGCGTCGTCACACCGGCGAAATTAAGGTCGCCCTGCTGGTGGATAAAGGTCAGGTCGATGGTGTCGTTCTCGAACGTGACATCGTCCTGATTGAAGACCGTTCCCGGACCTTGCAGCGTCTTCGATCCCGCCAGATCGATCGATCCGGCGGCCTTCAAGGTCAGCGTATCGTTGATCTGATAGACGTTGTTTTCCGTCGACAGGCTGCCTTCGTTGATCACGTCGACGCCGAGCGTACCGTTGTCGAGGATCATCGACCCCTGGTTCGTGACGGTCGCAGTGCCCGCGATTGAACCCGAAACACCGTCACCCACGTTCAGTATTCGATCGGCGAGCAGGGTAAAGTCCGTCTGGAAGTCTATCGAAGCATCTTCTCCGATGGTAACGACAGCACCGGCGCCGAGCGTTAGTTGCCCGCTGTGCTCAAGCACAGAATTGACGAACCGGGCCGCGCCGTTGACCGTTAGCGCGCCGGTATTCGTCATGGTAACCGGCAGCGACTCGTCGGAGCTGACCTCGAACGTCGCTCCGGCGGCAACGGTGATCAAGCCCTCGTTCGCAAGCAGCCCGTCGAGCGACGACGTCAGCGTTCCACTAACGATGTCGATTTCACCGCCGCTCAGATTGACGACCGTATCGCCGGTCAGTTGCGCGTCGCCGTCGAAAGACAACATTGCCGCATTTCGCAACAAGCCGTTATCCAGGTTCAAATTGGCGACTGCGCCGCTGCTCTCGACATCGATGGCGGCGTTGTTCTCCAGCGTGCCCGAGACAGCGAGAGTCGCGGTGGCCGTGCCGGCGTTCAGCAGGATTTGTCCGCCGGCGCCGTTCAGGATGTCCGTGTCGATCGCGACACTGGAATCGACAATACTCAGCATCCCGCCGGTATTGTCCAACGTGCCGGACACGATGGAAGCATCCGCGTCGACAAAATTAATCTCACCGCCCGCGTTCGCAATCCCGTCGGCGATCAGCGCGGCGTCGCCCTCTACCGAGACGATGGCGGCATTGGACAGCGTACCGTTTTGAACCGTCAGGGTGCTGACGGCCGCGCCATCCAGCATCGACAGCAATCCGTTATTGATCAGATTACCGTCGACGGTGAGCGCGGCGCTCGCGGTGTCCGCGTCGAGCGCGATGGTCCCGCCGGCATTGTTGACGACTTCGGCAATCACTGTTCCGCCGGCATCCACGGCTTGTAGGGTTTCGTTGTTGCTGAACGAGCCGATGTCGAGCACTGCCCCGTCCGCAAAACCGATCGTGCCGTCATTGACCAGTATTTCCGTTTCGACCCGCAGGTCCGCCGTGTTCGGCGCAACCAGATCGTTCAGCGTCCCGGTCACCGTCCAGTCGCCGAGCGTCCTGGCGATATCGTCACCATCCCCAATCACTGTGACAGTGCCGGTGTCGGAGATAGAACTCACCAGACCTTCCGTTGCCGTGAAGGTATTGGATCCCGTGCCCGACAGGTCGACAATTTCGACGGCGCTGGTATTGGCAAGTTGCGCCGCGTCCAGATTTTGCCCCGCGCCGGACGCCGCAAGCGTATCGATGCCCGACCCGCCGTCGAGTTCCGCGTCGTTCACATCGAAAACGATCCGGTCATTGCCGCCGCCGGCGGAGACCGTGTCGATGCCGCCACCGCCATCGATCGTATTCGAACCGGCGCTGCCGAAGATCGTATCGTCACCGGAGCCGGAAATTACCCCCTCGATATCGACGATTTCCTTAGCAAGCCTCGCCTTCGTCCCAACTTCGAAGATCGTGCCCTGTTCGAAATTCACGACAATCGACTCGGTCAGTTCGGAAAGGTCGAGCGTATCGAGGCCCGCCCCGCCATCGAATACGCCGTCGCGAATGAAGCTGCCGGCGATCATAAGGTCGTCGCCGCCACCGCCTTCGATCCGGTCGGAACCGCCGATACCGTTGAGCGTATCGTTTCCCAGACCACCGATCAGCGTATCGTCGCCCGCGGTCCCCGCAATCGTGTCATTGCCGCTGCCGCCAATGATGCCCTCGAAGCCGATGAAATCGTCCCCGGCGGCCACCGTCCCAACCGTGAAGGCCGCGGTCTGTGTCGCGAGATCGGCGACCAGATCCGTCGTCAGCGCCGTAAAGTCGAGCAGATCGATTCCGGCACCGCCCGCATAGCTGTCAACGGCCTCGTCGACTGCGACGACGACCCGGTCGTTGCCGCCGGCCGCCGTGACGATATCGAGTCCCCCGCCACTCTCGAGTATCTCGTCGGCGTCGCTGCCGATCAGTGTATCGTCGCCCGCGCCGGTGATGACATGCTCGATCCCCGTGAGCGTGTCGGTCCCGAAATCGAGGCCGATCACGGTGCCGACGACCAAATCGGCAACCACCGTTTCCACGGCGCCGGAATAGTCGGCGGCATCGATCCCGTCACCGCCGATCAGCTCATCATTGCCGACGCCACCCGAAAGGAAATCGTCGCCGGCCCCGCCGCGCAGCGTCTCATCCGCATCGGCGCCGATAATCGTATCGTCGCCCGTGCCGCCGACGAAGTGTTCCAGGTTGGAAATCGTATCCGTGCCGAGACCCAGCGCCGTCGCGGTGCCGGCCACGGCATCGATTGTCACCGCTTCAGTCGCCTTGGAGAAATCCAGCGTATCAACGCCGTCGCCGCCGTCGATATCATCGTCGCCCGCATCCAACCACGCGAGGAAACGGTCGTCACCGCCGATGCCACGCAGCGTATCGTCGCCCTCCCCGCCGCTTAGCGTGTCTGCGCCACTGCTGCCGGTGATCGCGTCATTGGCTGTGCCGCCAAGGACCGTCTCGATACTGGTCAAAATATTCGTGCCGATGCCCGCACCCGACGCGCTGGACGTGGTCAAATTCACGGTAATCTGGCTGGTTACCACCGTATAGTCGATCGTGTCGTTGCCGTCCTCGCCGTCGTAATTGTCATTGCCGGACCCGTCGCGCTCGATGAACAGATCGTCGCCGTCGCCGCCTTTCAGCGCGTCCGCACCAACGCCACCATCGAGCGTATCGGCACCGCCATCGCCGGTCAGGCTGTCATTGCCATCACCGCCCAACAGCGTGTCGCCGCCGGCACCGCCAAACAGAAGATCGTTCTCGGTGCCCCCATCCAGGAAATCGTCACCGCCATTGCCATTCAGGAAATCTACGCCGGCACCGCCGAGGATGGTGTCCTGCCCCGCCCCAGCGGCCACAACGTCGTCACCGGCGCCAGTTTCGATGACATCATCGTTCTCGCTGCCGGTTACGCCATCGGCACCGCTGCCGCCGAGCACCCGTTCGATTTCAGCGATTACATCCGCATCGATGCCATCGCCACTCGCGATACCGCTGCTAAGGTTTATGGTGAGCGTACCTGTTTCCGCGGAATAATCGAGCGTATCGAAACCGTCGCCGCCGCCTATCCCATCAATTCCCGCACCGCCGGTCAGCGTATCGTCATCCGCGCCGCCGATCAGAATATCATCCCCAGCACCACCGCTGAGAATGTCCGCGCCGGAACCGCCTTCCAGCGTATCGTTCCCAGCGCCACCGAACAGCGTGTCATCTGCCCTACCACCAATTACCCGCTCGACCCCATCCAAACGATCGGTGCCAAAGCTCGCCGTAGTTATCGTACCGGCGCCAAGGTCCGCATTAACGGTCTCACCTGCATTACTGAAGTCGGCGGTGTCAATCCCATCGCCGCCCACAAAACTATCGTCACCTAGGTCGTCTCCGACGGCGAAAACATCATCGCCAAGACCTCCGATCAGCGTGTCGTTCCCGCCACCGCCGGCGAGCGTGTTCGCCCCATCGTCGCCGGTTATCACGTCCGCATCGGCCCCACCAAGAACCTTTTCGAAACCCGCTATCGTATCGCTGCCGATCCCGGCACCGGTCGCCGTACCGGCGCTCAGATCGACCGCGATAGCGCCTGTGACCGCCGTATAATCCAGCGTATCGACATCGAGCCCATCATCGTCGGTCCCGCCGTCGTAGATATCGTCGCCCGAGCCGTCCTGTTCGATGAAGGTGTCGTTGCCAATGCCACCGGACGCCGTGTCGGAATCGGCACCGCCATCGATAACGTCCGCCCCGTTCTGACCGGCGATGGCATCCTCGCCGGCGCCACCTTGCAGCGTATCGCCACCGGTGCCGCCCACCAGGACATCATCGCCATCGCCACCCGAAATGACGTCGGCAGCCGCGCCGCCATCGATTTGGTCGTTCCCCGCGCCTCCTTCGAGAGTATCGCTCTGATCGCTACCCGTAACCGAATCGTTCCCAGCGCCGGCAATGGCATGCTCGATGCTCGACAGGCTGTCGAAGCCGGTCTCAAAGCCGAATGCTGAGCCTGCCTGAAGATTTATGATAAGACTCTGCGTCGCCGCGCTGGCGTCGAACACATCGGTTCCCGAACCGCCGATCAGGCTGTCGGAACCCGCGTCGCCCAGGAAGGTATCGTTACCGCTGCCGCCCTCTTGCCTATCGTTTCCGGAACCGCCATCCAGCGTGTCGTCGCCAGCACCACCGATCAGAAAATCGTTCCCATCGCCGCCTTGCAGCAGATCTGCGCCGGCTTCACCCCGTAGTTGATCCGATCCCGAGCCCCCACTCAGCGTGTCATCGCCCTCACCGCCAAGCAGAACATCGTTTCCATCACCGCCCAATAGCGCGTCCTGACCCGCATCGCCTTCGAGCGTGTCCGCGCCGCTACCGCCGTTCAGCGCGTCGTCACCACCACCGCCAACGAGGCGGTTGTTTCCAAAATTTCCCGTCAGCGTATCGTCATTTTGCGAGCCGCGAACGGACTCGATACCAATCAGCGTATCTGTGTTGCCAAAACCGTCGTTAAAGGTAGTGTTCGCGGAAAGGTCGACCACAACGCCGGCCGTCGAGTCCCAGTAATCAGCCGTATCGGTACCGCCGCGCCCGTCTAGGAAATCGTTACCGGCTCCGCCTTGCAGCGTGTCGTTAGAGAAATTGCTGCCGAACAACGCGTCGCCATGCGCGGACCCGGACACCTGATTGACGAAAAAGAAAGTATCGGTGCCGACTGAGGCATTTCCAAATGCGTTGCCCGCTGCGAGATCGACGGTGACGCCGCTCGTCGCACTTCGGTAGGAGATCCGGGTTTCGCCCGAACCAATGATAAAGTCGTTTCCGGCACCGCCCTCGAACTCGACATAGTCAGTGAAGTCGCTAACGACATTGCCACCGACCGTGAAGAAATCGTTGAAGCTGGTGCCGACGATCCGCTCGATCCCAGAGACGATGTCAGTGCCGACCGACGCATTCCCCTGGACCGTACCTGCGGAGAAGTCACCGATGAACCCGGCCGCCGTGAGATTGACGACTATCGCGCCTGTCGCCGCACTGTAATCGACCGTGTCGATTGCCGAACCGCCGCCGGACACGCCGCCAATCAGCGTATCGTTGCCCGTCCCGCCGTCCAGTGTATCCGCACCATCGCCGCCTTCCAGCGTATCGTTACCTGCCGCGCCGGTCAGGATGTCGTCGCCCGCCGCGCCTGCCAAACGGTTGTTGTCTCCATCGCCGGTCAGCTTATCGTCGAGATCCGAACCGCTCACCGACTCGATCCCGATCAACGTATCGATCTTGCCAAACCCGTCATTCGACGCCTGCCCGGTGGAGAGATCGACAACGACACCGGAGCCCGTGTCGACGTTGACTTCGCTGTAATCGACCAGGTCGACGCCATTCCGCCCATCGAGAATATCGGCACCATCGCCGCCTAACAGCGTGTCGTCGGACCCATTGCTGCCGATCAGCGTGTCGTCATGCGTGGAACCTACGACCTGATTGACATCTGTAAAACTGTCGGTCCCGACCAACGTCCCACCCGTTGCGATACCAACACCGAGGTCGACGGAAACACCTTCGCCTGCCCCGCGATAGGAAATACGGGTCGCACCGTTACCGGTGATCTGATCGTCGCCGCCGCGTCCTTCGAACTCGACATAGTCGGTGAAGTCGCTGACGAAGCCGTCGCCGACCACGAAGCTGTCGTCGGCGTCCGTGCCGATGATGCGCTCAATGCCGATGATCACGTCGGTGCCGACATCCTCGCCGCCGCTGACGATACCCGCTGAAACGCCGCCGACGATACCGCCCGCCGTGAAGTCGATGGCGATAGGGCCGATTGCCCCGCTGTAATCGGCGGTATCGACTTCGAGGTCGGTCCCGTCCCCGTCGCCGATCAGCGTATCGTCGCCCGCACCGCCGATCAGCGTATCCTTGCCGCCGCGGCCTTCCAGCGTTTCGTCGCCGTCGGCGCCGGTTATCGTATCGTCGCCTTCGCCTGCGGTAACGTGTTCGATGGTGCTGAGGATATCGGAGTCGATATCGACGCCATCGGCGAAACCAAGCTTCAGGTTGACGGTAATGGCATTGACCGCACTGGTATACTGGATCGTGTCGACACCTGCGCCGCCGTCGTATGAATCATCGCCATTACCGGAGCCACCGATCAGAAGGTCGTTCCCGCCGCCGCCGAAGACGATATCGTTGCCGGAACCACCGGTAAGAGTATCGCCCAGATTTCCACCGGTGATTATGTCGTCGCCGTCGCCGCCATCGAGCGTATTGGAGACATCATCTAAACCTTCAAGGATATCATTGCCGTTGGTGCCTTCTGGGGGTTCAACCTCCTCGTCGTTACCACCATTGTTTCCACTTGTTATTAGCTCGGTGATTTCAGCGACCGTGTCCTTTGCAACAAGCGAAGTCTGGGAGCCGGGGTTGTCAGGGAAGAAACCCTTGAACCTTTCGAGAAAGTCCAAACGCGCCTGGCTGACGGAGAAATCCGTGAAGGTTACGGAGAACTCTCTGGCGAAGGTGTCAATGCTGCCCGACTGCGTGACATCCTCGCCGGCTTCCGGTGCGATCTCTTCCAGCGCACCGCCATCGTAGAAACCGCCCGACGCTTCCTTTACCTGGCCGTAATCCAGTTCGATCTGCTCGGCGTTCAGAATGAACGGCTCGCCCGGTGCGGAGTTGAAGCTCTCGACATAGGTGGTTTCGAAGGCATCGTTCAGGGTGACCGACGCGACCCGGGTCGCGACGGTGATTTCACCGTCGATGACCGTGAACTGGCTGCGCTCGCCGGGCGCCTTGACGATACCCGCCACGGTCGTGCCGCGGATGCCGATCGTCGCGACCGGCGTGCCGATCTTCATCTGGGTGTAATCGTGATGCGCGATCTCGCCGCTGACGAAGACGAAGGCGCCCTTGAGGATCGATAGCGTGGTCGTTCCCGATGCCGTGGCGGGGTTGTAAACCAACTCGTCGATTGCGAGACGCGCCTCGCTGCCGAGCGTGAAGGTGGTTTCGTCGATGAAGATCAGGTTGAGCGTCGAGTCGGGTCCGGTCTCGACGACATCGCCCTGGAAGATCGGATCGCCCGTGCGGAGACTGACCTGCGTGCCATCGGCGCGGCGGGCGAACACGCTCCCGCTCAGAACCTGCACCAGGCCGATCGATGTGGCGCTGGGCGCGGTTCCCGCCTGGGCGTACTGGCCGGGCGTTTCGGGTACCGTGAAGGACTGGATCAGCGCCGGCGTGAACCAGCCGCCATCGAGCGTCTCGATCGCCGGCGGCGGGTCGAGCAGGAAATAGTCCTGGACCAGAATGGCGTCGCCGTTGGGTCCGACAATGAGAAGGTCGTCGCCCTGCTGCTGGTACGCCGCATCGACCACGAACTGGCCGTCATGCAGGAGCACGGGACGGTCCGCCGTCGCGCGCACGGCATCGACTACCCGCGGCGCCTCGTTTGGCGAACCGCTGGTTTCTGCTGCCCCTTGTTGCGCTTTTTCAATCGCCACAAGCAGTTACCAGGTGTTTCGACGTATCTTTCCGGACCTCATAATGCGCGATACGGCACAAATTGGCGAGAGGCTCCGAGCGGCGACGGCCGGGACAGCAAAATGTCGACATCATCATTCCACCCGATTGACGCAAGAACCGTACCGAAGGGCCAGAATATTTTTAATGGTTTGATTTCGCTGAATAATCTGTCGCACCAGAAATAACGGAACGCGGCGTTTTTTGGTTAAACTGTAAAGTATTCCGACACCTTGAAACCGGTTTCCAGCCAAACTACCTCCCCGCCGCATAAGGCGAGAAAATTAACCGTTAAAATTCAACACCTTATCATCCAACCCTCACGGAATATACCGGTAATAAACCGGTCCTAAAATGTGTAAAGTTTCTCGACACTCCAACCCGCCACCGTCACCCGACCCGGCCCGCCAGCAAATCGGACAAATACCCCGGCGGCGGCGGCAGTTCGATGCTGAAATAGCGTTGCAGCACATCGGCGATCAGCTCGAAACCGGCCCCATACCGCACCACTGTCGCGGTTTCGATATCGAGCAATGTCGATGAGGCCCGGTAGAGGTGATATTTGCGCAATCCATGGTCGATGCAGATATCCGCGATTGCGCGCAATTCGGGCTCGATATCCTCCACACGGAACTTGGTGCCCGTCAGCGAACGGTTGGCCGACGAACCGAAAAGCGGATGGCCGCACTCGAGGCTCAATCGGCTGATTTCGGCGTGGAACGGCCCGGAATTCATCAGCATGGCGACAGTTCCGGATTTGGTGCTGCGCTCGAACGAGTCGGGGGTCAGCTTCGCCAGCAACGGATGGTCGGCCCGGCACGGTGCAATCGCGCCGAGCGGAAGGTCGTAATCCTCGGTAATCGCCCGCACGATGTCGCGGCCGCGCTGATCGAGAACATGGACTTCGCGATGGATCGCCATATCGCCGATCATGGCGTTCAGCTTCTCCTTCGTGCGGCCTTTCGTGTTGAATATTTTCTCCAGCGACGTCTCAGACCCGCCCGTCAGAGAATAACCGACATCCATCGGCAGTATCGCGATGCCACCCGCTTCCAGCACCGAAAAGGCGCGCGCCGCATCGCCAGCAATATCCATCATCTCTACGCATTCTCCCAAGCCCTGTTCCCCTTACTTTATAACGTGAGCGCTTTCTTAACCAAGCGCCGGCAAAATGTCCGTTATTGCCTTCACACTACCGATCGGTTGAAATAGCGCGATGAAACTGAGCGACCTGTTCAACGTCTTCCGCTGGCGGGATCGGCGCAGCGACCGTGTCGAGAGTACCGACGCGAACGTCTACATTGATGGCATAGCGCACCCTGTTCTCGATTGGAGCGAAAGCGGCTTTCGTCTGGCCAACTACGAAGGCTCGCCGGCCACGGGCGAACGCTTTGCCTTTCGCTTCGAATTGCCGCTGACCAGCGAGGACGTGTTCGAGTTCGAGGCCTGGGCGGAAGTGATGGACAACAGTGACCGCGGCCTCGCCACGCAATATCTGAATATCGATGACGATCTTGCACACCGCATTCATGAGGTTCTGCGCGTGCTGTCGATCATCAACCCCACGGTCCCGTCCGGAACGGCCATTACCTATGACTGACTGCCGCGCCACCGCAAGACGAACGAGATGAGCCGTCATTTCGGCAAGATCACGCAAAACGGCTATGTCGTCCGCGACATCGAAGCCGCCATGCGCCATTGGTCGGAGGTACTGGGGGTCGGTCCCTGGTTCTACGCCGCGCAGGCACCCATCGAGGGCTTCCAATATCGCGGGACAACGTCGGACTGCAAAATCTCGATTGCCCTGGCCAATTCCGGACCGCTGCAGATCGAGCTGATCGAACAGCGCAATAACGCGCCCTCCCTGTACCGCGATTTTCTTGAGGCAGGCCATGAGGGACTGCAGCATATCGCTTATTGGAGCGACCGGTTCGACGACGCCGTGGCCCGCGCCCACTCTCTCGGCTGGAGTATTGGACAGTCCGGACATGTCGGGCTGGATGGCCGCTTCGCCTATTTCGAAACGGAAAGCCACCCGGGTACGGTCGTTGAGCTGTCGGAGACCAGTGGCGCAAAGGGCGTTATGTTCAAGCGCATCGCCGAAGCCGCCCGGGACTGGGACGGACAGGACCCGATCCGAACCGACTGGCCGCTATAACAGCGGCACGATCACGCTAAACGCCGCGTGCGGATGATTTGTCCGCCGAAACCGGCAGCGACAGCCACAGCGCCGACCGCATAACTGACCGGATCCGGATACAAGAAACCGGCTGCGCCAATCAGCAGCAAGACACGGGTTGGCCAGCCGATCCTGCCGATCCAATAAAGATACCCCTCGAAACCGGCCGCCATGACGATTACGGCGATCGTGCAGGCTGAGATCGTCATCAGGATATCGAACGGTTCGCCCCGCATGATCAGAGCGGGCGTCAGCACCATGATGAACGGCAACACGAACTTTATTGAGCCAAGGCGCATCGCCATGATGCCCGTCTGCCATTGGTCGGATTTCGCGATCACCGCCGCCGTCACCGCCGCCAGGGCCACGGGCGGTGTGATGTAGGAAATCATACCCCAATAGAGAATGAACAGATGGCTCGCCACCGGATCGAGGCCGAACTGGATCAGTGCCGGCCCGAGTACGATGGCGAGAAAGATGTAGCACGCACTCACCGTGACACCCATGCCGAGCAGGAAGCTGGTCAGCGCGCCCATTGCCAACAGCAGCGCCAAATTCCCTTCCGCGAACCCGATCAACTCGCGCGAGAAGGCTCCCCCTACGCCGGTAAAGGCAAGCGACCCCACGATCACGCCGATACCCGCCAGAATCGCGACGATGTTCGAGATGATTCTCGTCGACTCGATGATGAGTTCTTTGAACTTCGCGAGATTGAACCGCTTCCCCTTTTTCCGGAAAAGCGTTGCCGATACAAGCAGGACAATCGTTGTGTAGTACGGCGCATACAGCTCGATCCGCATGAACACGAGCATGTATACGAGCAGGGCGAGGCTAAACAGATAGAACCAGCCATCCTTCAGCGTATCCCACATCTTGGGAATTTCATCGGCCGGCTGCCCCTTCAACCCGTTGACCGCCGCATAGCAATCGACTTGCAGCAACAGCGCCAGATAGAAGAGGACCGATGGCACTGCGGCGGCGATGACGATGTCGCCGTAGGGAATATTCAGGAATTCCGCCATTAGGAACGCCACCGCGCCCATGACCGGCGGCATCAGCGTTCCCCCTGTCGAGGCGCAGGCTTCGACGGACGCCGCATAGACCGGCGGGTAGCCGGCTCGCTTCATTGTCGGAATGGTGAGTTGCCCCGTCGTGATGACATTGGAAATGACACTGCCGCTCAGCGAGCCGAAGAAACCACTGGACAGTACCGCCACTTTGGCCGGCCCGCCCCGGCTGGTGCCGAGCAATGCGGCCGCAAAGTTCATGAAGAACTCGCCGCCGCCGGTCACCACCAATGCGGATCCGAAGACGAGAAAGCCGATCAGAATATTGCCCGCGACCCGCATCGGCAGCCCGACGATGCTTTCGAAACCCATCGCGTAGGTGCGAACCAATTCCACCGGTTCTTTGCCCACCCCCCACAGGAATCCCGGCGCAAAATCGGTCCAGAGCGGAAAAGTGAAAAACGTCAAACAGACAAAGAACAGGACGAGCCCGCCCGCCCGGCGCACTCCCTCCAATGCCAGAAAACACATGATTGCCGCCGCCGCGGTCGGCAGAGGCGGTGCGACGATGTCCCAGCCTTTTTCGATCATGTCCTCCCCGTGATAGGAGAGGTACAGTGCCGTCACCATGGTCACGGCAAAGAGCAACCAGTCGTAAAACGGTACGTGGTTGGCGTCCTTCTTCCGCGCCGGAAACAGTAAGAACGCAATCGACATGAAGATCGCGATAAGCAGGTAAAAGTACGCATTGTCGATCAGAACGTAGTTGAACGCGTTGAGGCTGAATGTCTGATTGATTGCGATCAGTATTCCTAATCCGCCGAGCAATAGGGTAATCCAATAGACGGGGCCAGAAATCCTTTTCTTGGCCATATCCTCCGGCAACTCGGGTATCGATACTTCGTCCAAAACAGCGGCTTCGACCGGTTTGTCGACCATGCAAACGACCCTATTCATAAGCGGTGGGGCTTCGAGAAACGCTAAACCGCCAGAAAATGAGCTATCGCGCCGGTCAGGTCAATCGGTCGCCTGGGTTATTTGGACGCATTAGGGCGCTTGAGAAATATTATGAAAGGGACGACCGCCATCGAGACCGCGGAAAAGAGATAGAACGCGTTGATATAGCCGATCATGGACGCTTGCCGCTCGACCTCACGGCCGGCACGCGCGAGGCCGTTCACGCTGTCGATGTTCCATTCTCCAGCGACACTCGCCATTCGAAACGCCTCGTTAAATGGCGACACATGCTCCGAAATAACCGCATAATTGACGCCCGTGTAATGAATCACGACGCCGACGCAGATCGAAATAAACAGCGCACTGCCGAGGTTACGGATCAGATGGAATATTGCCGTCGCTTCCCCCATCTGACGCGGCTGCAGTGTTGCAAAGGCTAGTACGGTCAAAGGAACCCACAAATAGCTGTTTCCGAAGCCCTGGAAGGCGCTAGTCCACATCGCATCCCATATCGAGAGGTTGAGGTCGAACTGCGCCATGAACAGGCCGCTCACCGCTTGGCTGGTAAAACCGATCGCAAGGCTGATACGGGGATCGAACCGGCTCATCCACGCGACCAACACCGTGCCGATCATGGCGCCGACACCCCGCGACGCCAAGATGACCCCAACAATTGAATCCGGAAACCCACGCAAGTCCTGCAACAATGTCGGCAACAGCACCATGGGTACAAACGCGAGTGCACCGAACGCCAAAGCAAAGGCGAGGCCTAGCGCAAAGTTCCGATCCAAAAGGAGTTGCGGCCTGAGAAAGGGCGCCGCCGTGGTCATGGTATGCACCACGAATATGTAGAGCCCGATCACCGTGAGGCTCGCTTCGATGATGATTTCGAGCGAATTGAACCAATCCTGGCGTTCGCCCCGGTCGAGCATAAGCTGAAAGGACCCGATGGCGACGGCAAGTGCCAGAAACCCGACCCAGTCGAGACGCATGGCACGGTCGCCCTCGCGCTCGGTAATGAAGATCCAGACACCCAGGATCGACACCAGGCAGACCGGCAGCACCATGAAAAACACCCACCGCCAATTGTACGCCTCGGCAACGAAACCGCCGAGCGTGGGGCCGATGATAGGACCGACGACGACACCCATTCCCCAAATCGCCGTAACCAACCCATGCTGGTGGCGCGGGAATCGGTTCAGAATGATCGCCTGGGACAGCGGTGTTATGGGGGCGCCAAGAATGCCCTGCGCCACTCTGTAGGCGATCAGTGCTTCCAGACTGGTGGCCGTCCCGCACAAAAAGGTCGCCGCCGAAAAACCCGTTACACACCACAACATGACCGCTCGCCGCCCGAAGCGGTTCGCCAGCCAGCCCGACGTCGGCGTCATAACGGCCATAGCGACAAGGTTGAAGGTTACAGACCAGGCGATCTGATCTTGTGTCGCCGACAGCGAGCCCTGCATCTGCGGCAGCACCACATAAGAATTGGTTACCGCCATGGCAAACATCATGGTCGCGAGCGTCACGGTGCCGAGAACGAAATAGCGGCCCGCATCCGTTTCAGGACTCGCGGCGACGGCGCTGGCGGTCATATGGCGGCCTGCAAACGGATCATCGGGACACTATGCGCCCTGACCCCACCGCACGCCAATCGATCCGATTTGCGCGAACGCCCGACTATCTAGAAAATGGGCGTTATTTGCTAAACCGCAGAGTATGAGAACGAAAGATGGAGTACGAACGCATCTCGGTCGCGCGCATGTCAGGGGCTCTTGGCGCGGAGTTATTGAACATCGATCTATCAAAGCCGCTCGACGCGGAGACGGTTGAGGATCTTAAGAGCACGCTGTACGAATTCGGCGTCATTGTGCTGCGTGACCAAGATATTACGCCGGAACAATACCTCACCTTTGCGCGTCATTTTGGCGATATCCTGCCCTACCCCTTCGTCAAGGGGATCCCCGATTATCCCGATATCGTGCCGGTTCTCAAAAAGGAGGACGAAACCGCGAATTTCGGCGGCATCTGGCATACCGACACCGCCTATCTCGAAAAGCCACCCATGGGCTCGATGCTGCTCGCGTTGCAGCTCCCACCACAAGGCGGAGACACAATCTGGTCAAATATGATGATGGCCTACGAGACATTATCGGACGGCATGAAACAGATGCTCAGCGGTCTCATCGCGATCAACAGCGCGAAGAAAGGCAGCGCCGCAGCTACGCGGGCGGATCGGCGGAAAGACGGTGAGAGAGACGATGTCGAATTGCCAACAATGGCGGAACATCCGGTTGTCCGAACCCATCCGATCACCGGGAAAAAGAGCCTCTATGTCAATTTCGGTCACACGACGCATTTCAAAGGCATGACCGAGGAAGAGAGCGCACCGATCCTGAACTACCTGTTCAAGCACCAGACGCGCCCGGAATTTACGTGTCAGCTTCATTGGGAGGTCGGGACGCTGGCGTTCTGGGAAAACCGGATCACACAGCATAACCCAATCAATGATTATCACGGATACCGGCGCCTGTTGCACCGGATTACGCTTGCCGGTGAGAAGCCGTTCTAATGCCAAGGAGCGATACAACAGGCATGATTCAGATCAAAGCGGGCCATCCCACGCCTCGATAGCGTAGCCGTGGGCGACTCTATTCAGTCGCGACCACGGGAATATGGCATGGCCCACGAAAGACTTATCGTCGAACCGACAGCCGGTGCACTTGGCGCGGAAGTGTCAGGCGTCGACCTGTCGAAACCGCTCGATGCGCAAACCGTCGACGAGATAAAGGAAGCGCTGTTCCGATACCTCGTGATCTTCATCCGCGAACAGGACATTGCACCGGAACAGTATTTGGACTTCGCGCGCCATTTCGGCGAGATATTGCCCTATCCCCTCGTCCAAGGACTGGACAATTACCCAGACATCGTCCCGGTCTTGAAACTGCCGCATGAAACCGTCAATTTCGGCGGCCTGTGGCACGCCGACACCACCTATTTGGACGAACCGCCGATGGGCACAATGCTGCTCGCCCACGAACTGCCACCCTATGGCGGCGACACGATATGGGCCAACATGTACTTAGCGTACGATACGCTATCCGGTGGTATGAAGCGTATGCTGGACGGCCTGACGGCGGTGTTTAGTTCCGAGAAAGCCGGCGTCACCGCGACGCGCGAAGATCGCCGGAACGATGCGCCAAAAGACGATAGCGGCCTGCAAACGACCGCAGAGCATCCGGTGATCCGGACTCACCCGGTGACGGGGAAGAAAATCCTCTTTATCAATTTCGGCCATACGGTCCGCTTCAAGGATATGACCGAGGCCGAGAGTAAGCCGATACTCAACTATCTTTTCGCGCATCAGAAGAAGCCCGAATTCACCTGCCAGATTCGCTGGCGGCCCGGCACAATCGCCTTCTGGGACAACCGCGCGAGTCAGCACAATCCAATTAATGATTATCACGGCTACAGACGGCTCATGCACCGGATCACGCTTGCCGGCGAGAAGCCGTACTGAGGCTTGCAGCGAAATCACACCATTACCCGCGCGTTCGGGCGGAACCGCCGATATCTTGTGTGTGCAGACGATAGACTCTACGCTTTTCGGTGCGCACCGCGCTGACATTGAACGCGCGACGAATGGAGAGGCTCCCCAAATGGCAACGAATGATGCATGGCTCGCGCTCGTAGAAGAAGAAACGCTGGAGCCCAATCTCCCGATTTGCGACCCGCACCATCACCTCTGGGAGTTCCGCCACGAGCGGGTCGAGCCGCGCTACCAGATGGACGAAATCCAGGCGGACCTGAATACCGGCCATAATATTGTCTCGACCGTCTTCATCGAATGCCGAGCCATGTATCGAGCAGACGGACCCGAGGCGCTGAAGTTTGTTGGCGAAGTCGAATTCGTCAACGGCATAGCGGCGATGAGCGCATCGGGTCTCTACGGCCCGACGAGAGTTGCCGCCGGGATCATCAGTTCAGCCGACCTCATGATGGGCGCCGCCGCGGGCGAGACCCTGGATGCACAGATTGCTGCCGGCGGCGGCCGCTTTCGCGGCATCCGGCGCAGCGGCACTTGGGATGCCAGTGATCAAGTCCGCAATTCCCGCGCCGACGCCACACCGGAACTGTTTCTGGACAAAAAGTTCCGCGAAGGCTTTGCCGAATTGGCGCCGCGCAACCTGACCTTCGAAGGCTGGTGCTATCACCCGCAAATTCCGGAACTGACCGACCTTGCCCGCGCCTTTCCCGATACGACGATTATCCTGAACCATCTCGGCGGCCCCGTCGGCATGGGCCCTTATGCCGGCAAGCAGGATGAATATTTCGGGAAATGGCAGTCGGATATCGCTGAGCTGGCAACCTGCCCCAACGTCGTCGCCAAGCTCGGCGGCATCAACATGGATACCAACGGTTATGATTGGCATCTGAACCCCAAACCGCCGACGAGCGAGGAACTGTGCGAGGCGACACGCAAATGGTACGAGCACATGCTGGAGAATTTCGGGGTCGACCGCTGCATGTTCGAGTCGAACTTCCCCGTCGACAAACTGTCGTGCAGCTACAACGTGCTGTGGAATTCGTTCAAGCGCTTGGCGGCGAATTATTCAGCCGACGAAAAAGCGAAGCTGTTCCATGACACGGCGACGCGCGTGTATCGCCTCTGAGTAATTCGATTAGAGCCAATGCAATCGTCGTAGCAGAAACAGCTCCGCCACGCCGAATAAGACCAATAGCCCGGTTACGGCCGCAAACGCCCAAGGCCAATCCGCAGCAGGTATGCCGGCAACGTTAATGCCAAGCAGCCCGGTAATCAGTGTCAGCGGCAGGAAGATGCCGGCAACAATCGACAGCACATACATGTTCTTGTTCATGCGTTCCGACAGATTGCTCGACAATTCGTCCTGAATGATCGCAGCGCGTTCGCGCACCATATCGATATCTTCCACGAATAGGGTCAATCGATCCGCGCTGGAGCGAATATGCTGCCGCTCGCGTGGGGGTATCCAACTGATATCCTCAGCTGCCAAAGCGGCCATGGCCTCGCGCTGCGGCGCAATGTAGCGGCGCAGTCCGATCACTTCGCGACGCAGGGCACGTAAACGGGTTCGCGTTTCATGCTCATTCTCGTCCAGAATCATCTCTTCAAGCTGATCGACCTGATCGCTGATATTGGACACGACGTGGCTCATGCGCTCGCTGAGGCTGTCGGATAGATCGTCGAGGAGTTCGGCGCCGTTCTTCGGTCCGGTGCCGTCATGTAGATGCTTCTCGACATCGTTGACAGCCCGCAGCCGCCGTCGCTGCGTACTGACGATTATCCTGTCATTCGCCCAGATCCGGATCGACACCATATCGGCTGGGTCCGCGCCCGGGTTCATGTTTACGCCACGGAGATTGAGCAACAAGCTATCGCCGAGCATCATGCAGCGCGGCCGCGTTTCGTCGGCAAGCAGTGCCTCGACGACAACTTCCGGAAACCGGCTTTCTTCGCGCAACCAAATCTTGGCGGCGAATTCGAGCATGTTCAGTTGGATCCACACACAGCGGTCGCCGGCCAGGTCCTTTGGCAACAAGGCACCACTCATTTTCTCGGCGGCACCCGTCCCGTCCAGATAATGGGCGGTGATCCAGCTATCGTCTCGCTGCATTTCAGGAGCCCGCTACTGCAGCGGAAAGCCGTACAGTTTCGCCGCATTCTCGCAAATCACCTTGCGCCGCGTCGCCTCCGGCAGATGCCCAACCTCGCGTTCCAGGAATTCCTGCGAGTCCGGCCACACACCGTCCGGATGCGGGAAATCGGATCCCCACATCACATTCTCCTCACCCAGCACGTCGAGCAGGCGAAGCCCGATATTGTCGGATTGATAAGTCGCCTTGCACTGCCGGTGCCAATAGTCGGACGGCTTCATCTTCAAGGTCAAATCCTTGAACTGATCTTCCCACTCAAAGTCCATATGCTCGAGGACGTAGGGGATCCAGCCAATGCCGCTTTCGCCGATGACAAGTTTCACATCCGGGTATGTTTCCAGCACACCGCCGAAGATGACCTCCATCAAAACGCGCGACATGCCCATCTGGAAGCTGGTGATCTGCACCGCGAAGGCCTGGCGTTGCTGCATCGGCGCGAAACCGGTCGTGTCAACTTTGCGCTGCCCGATCGTGTGCACATGAACCGGCTGTTTCGCCGCGCTCGCCGCTGCCCAAAGCGGGTCCCAGTCGGGATGGTAAAGCGGCAGCATGTCGAGGCTGTTGGCGATTTCGATTCCGCGCACAGCGCCCCGCGCCGCAACACGTTCGATCTCAGCGACGGCCGCCGGTACATCGTGATTGGGAACACAGGCAATGCCGGCAAATCGGCCCGGTTGCGCATCGCTGAAATCCGCCAGCCAGGCATTGTAGATCGTCATCATCTCAATCGCGGCTTCCGGATCGCCAAGACGATTGCTAGCGCCCAGAATGCCGTACAGCACTTCGCCCCGGACCCCGTCGCGGTCCTGGTCCTTGACCCGCAGGTCCGGGTCTGTCAGCCGGCGGATGCCCTTCTTACCGTCCTCGAACAGGCCCGTTTCCGCCATCCGATCGGAGCGATAGATCTGGCCGGGAACGTATTCCCGCCCGGCCGAGCCCATGCCGTTCATCAACCCAAACTCGCCGCCGCCCTTGCTGACCCATTTGGGCCCCTTTTCGCCCTCGGTCACATAGGGCATCCGGTCTTTCATTTGCCCGGAGGCATTGGAGGTGAACAGGTCGGGCGGTAGCCAGATCAAGTCGACATGACCGTCCGCGGATATGACGTCGTACTTCATTTGAACCCTCCCCACTGCAAACGCCGCGGCCGGGAAAGCCGGCTGAGGCGTATGAGCTACATGTCCGAGTAGCGCTTCAGGTGATAGTTATGATCACCGAACAGCGTATCAATCATGGTCAGCCTTTTGAAGTAGTGGCCGACATTCATCTCGTCGGTCATGCCCATGCCGCCATGCAGCTGAACAGATTGCTGGCCAACGAAGCGCGCGCTCTCTCCGATCTGCACTTTGGCCGCCGACGTCGTTTTCGCCCGCTCCAGCGCCTCGGATTCGTCGAGTTTCATGGTCGCCAGGTAGCACATCGAACGCGCTTCCTCGCATTTGATGAACATGTCGGCCATGCGGTGCTGCACCGCCTGGAACTTGCCGATCGGCTGACCGAACTGCTCGCGTGTCTTGAGATACTCATTCGTCGTATCGAGCAGCACATCCATGCAGCCCACGGCTTCCGCGGATACCGCTGCGATACCATGCTGCACGACCGTCTCTATAAGCGACAAACCGTTGTCGACTTCGCCCAGCACGGCTTCCGCCTGCACATTGTCGAATGTCAGTTCGGACGCGCGCAGCCCGTCGACGGTCGGATAGTCGCGTCGCGACAATCCATTTGCGCCACCATCGACGAGGAACACAGTGATGCCTTTCGCGTCGCGCGATCCGCCACCGGTCCGCGCCGAGACGACAATCTTGTCGGCGGCGGCGGCGTGGAAGACGACACCCTTCTCGCCATTCAGAACGTAACTATCACCGCTTTTCTCCGCCTTGAATTCGACATCGTGCAGATCGTAGCGCGACTGCCTTTCGGCATAGGCGAAAGCCATCTTCACCTTGCCTTCGGCCAGTTTCGGCAGTAGATCCTGCTTCAGCGCCTCGCTGCCGCCTTGCAGCAGGAAGTTCGCGCCAAGAACAACCGTCGCGAAATAGGGTTCGACGACCAGGCCGCGGCCGAAGGCTTCCATCACCACCATGGTTTCAACCGGACCGCCGCCGAAGCCGCCATATTCCTCCGGCAGGGACGCGCCGAGCCAGCCAAGCTCGGCCATCTTGTTCCAGTTTTCCTCGCTATAGCCGTCGCTCGATCCGGCCAGTTCGCGCCGCTTGTCGAGATCGTATTCCTCGCGAATAAAGCGATCGACGCTATCTTTGAGTAGCTGTTGTTCTTCGTTGAGTGAAAAGTCCATTTGCTTCCGCCACGTCCAAGTTACAGTTTGCGTTAGAGGCCAAGAACCATCTTGGCGATGATATTTTTCTGAATTTCGTTGGTGCCGCCGTAGATCGACGTCTTGCGTATGTTGAAATAGGCCGGCGCCAGCGGCGGGGCCTCCGCGAAGCCGACAGGTTCCTCGTTCCAGCCATACTCCATCGCCTCCGGCATATAGGGATTGGCGTAGTAGCCCATCGCCTGCATCAGCAATTCGGAGATACGCTGCTGAATTTCCGTGCCGCGCAGTTTGAGCATGCTGACTTCCGCCCCAATCGGTGCGCCGCTTGCTGCCGTCATCAGGTAACGCAGGTCGGTATATTCCAATGCCTGCAATTCGATTTCCACTTTCGCCACATCGCGCTTGAAATCGATATCGTCCATCAGGGTCTCGCCGCCCGCCTTGATGCCGCCCGCGATTTCCTTGAGACGCCCGACCTTCGCTTTCGAATTGCTGATCCCGGCCGTGCCGCCGCGCTCATGCTGCAACAGATATTTAGCGTAGGTCCAACCCTTGTTCTCTTCGCCAACGCGGTCTGCCACGGGGACCTTCACATCAGTAAAGTGGACCATGTTGACTTCATGCCCGCCATCGATGGTGATGATCGGTTTCACCTCAATACCGGGCTGGTCCATGTCGATCAGCAGGAACGAGATGCCTTCCTGTCTCTTGCCTTCATTGCTCGTCCGCACGAGGCAGAAGATCATATCGGCCCATTGCGCCAGGGTCGTCCAGGTCTTGGTCCCGTTGACGATGTAGTGGTCGCCATCGCGGACGGCCTTACATTGCAGGGACGCCAGATCCGAGCCTGATCCGGGTTCGGAATAACCCTGGCACCACCAATCCTCGTTGTTCAGGATGCGTGGCAGATACTTCGCTTTCTGCTCATCCGATCCGAAAGTATAGATCACCGGGCCAACCATCTTGGTGCCGAACGCGATGACACGCGGCGCACCGGCGCGGCCACATTCTTCATCGAAGATGTAGCGCTCGACCGTCGACCAGCCGCAACCGCCATACTCCGCGGGCCAGGCAGGCGCCATCCAACCCTGCTTGGCCAGTATATTCTGCCAGCGGACGTGATCGTCCCGCTCAAGCCGCAACCCGCCCTTCATCTTGTCCTGGATATCGGACGGCAAATTCTCTTCGAGGAATGTTCGAACTTTCTGCTGGAATGCCAAATGCTCACCGGAGAATTCCAGGTTCATAGTTGCTCCCTCGGTCAAAGCCGCCTTAAATGTGCGGCTGGATTATCGCTCTTGCATCTCCGAGTATGACTATTGAGAGCCGCTAATCAACTATCTCACGAAAGGGAACGCGCGATGCGTTACGAGGCGCCGTATAAGGGCCTGAAAGTCGTCGATTTGAGCCAGGGCGTGGCCGGACCCTATGTGGGAATGCTGCTGGCCCAATACGGTGCCGATGTCGTCAAGGTAGAGCCCCTCGGCGGCGACTGGTCGCGCTATATCAGCAAACGTTACGAAGACCATTCGGCCTTTTCCGTCCCGGCAAATCTCGGCAAACGGAGCATCGCGCTGGACGTGAAAGCGCCAGAAGGCGTCGAGATCATGAGCCATTTGCGTCGTGGACGCCGACGTGTTCATCGAGAGCTTCCGGCCCGGCGTCATATAACGCCTCGGCTTCGACTATGAGGCGGTCAGCAAGGTGAATCCCGGCATCGGCCGCGTGCCAATCCCGAACGTGCCGGGCATCGAACCGATCGTTTAGGACACGCCGCTCGCCAAATCGCCGACCGTCGGCGAACATACGATGGAAATATTGCAGGGACTCGGCTACGACATAGACATCATCGTGGCCCTGGGCGAAAAGGGCGCCACGGGCGGGTAGTGCTGCCGAACCGAGGGAACCATTCTGCTTATCGTCACCGTCACGCTGCCGCTGTTCTGCCTGATCCTGGCGGGGTATTTCGCCGCGCGCCGCAAGATGATCGACCGGCCGGGTATTCAGGGCCTGAATGGGTTCGTGTTCTATTTCACCCTACCCCTGATGTTGTTTCACACCATGGCGACGGCCCCGCTGCGCGAGAATTTCGACGGCGCCTTCGTCCTCGCCTGTTTGACCGCCGCAGTCGCCGTGCATCTGACCGGCATGGCCATCGCGCGCTGGGTCTTCAAACGTTCGCTGACCGAGCAGGCGATTCAAGGCATCGCCTGCTCGTTCGGAAACACGGTGTTCATCGCGCTACCGATCGCCACCGAACTGTTCGGCCCTGCGGCGGCGTTGCCGATGGCGCTGCTGATCACCATCGAGAACGGCATCATCATGCCGTTTACCGTCGCGCTGATCGAAATCGAGCGCGTCGACCGCGGCGCCCTATGGCGGGTACCACTAGCCGCATTGACCGCCATCTTGCGCAACCCCATTGTGATGTCGGTGCTGCTCGGTGCCACTGTGGCTATGTTCGATATCGACCTGCCCTCCCTGCTCGACGGTCTCGTCGTTCTGGTCAAGGGCGCGACCGTGCCTTGCGCCCTGTTCGCGATGGGTGCCACGCTCGCCGGATTACCGCTGTCGGAGCGGGTATGGGAAACCAGTCTGCTGGTCACCCTCAAGCTGTTCGCCTACCCCGTCTTCATGTTCGCTGCAATGGCGCTGCTGCCCGATGTCGATCCGGTCTGGCGGTCGGTCGCGGTACTGTCGGCGGCCATGCCGATGGGCGCGAACGTCTATCTGATCGCGGCACGGTACAAAACCTATGAGGCGCGGTCTTCCACTGCGGTGCTGCTGTCTACAATGTGCTCTGTGGTCACCGTTTCCTTCCTGGCGCTTGCGCTCGCCGACGGACCGTTGAAATGGTGACCGAAGCCGCCACGATGAAAGAAAGCCCATGACCCTGCAAAGCCTCGATCTGATCCGCGATCTCATCGCGTTCGACACCACGAGCCGAGAGTCGAACCTCGAATTAATCGACTATGTGGAAGCCTATCTCGGCAAGCTCGGCGTCGACTGCCTGCGCGTCTATGACGACGAGAAGCGCAAGGCAAACATCTACGCGACGCTCGGCCCGCAGGACAATCCGGCATTCTGCTGAGCGGGCACACCGACGTTGTCCCTGTCGATGGACAGGACTGGACCAGCGATCCCTTCACGGTGCGCGAGGCCGACGAACGGCTGTATGGCCGGGGTACGGCGGACATGAAAGGCTTCATCGCCATCGCGCTCGCCTATGCGCTGGAGATGCTCAAGCGTGGGCTAGAGACACCGATCCACCTCGCTTTCTCCTATGACGAGGAGGTCGGCCATCTCGGCGCGCGGCGACTGGTGGAGATCATCCGCGACATGCCGGTGCGGCCCGCGATGTGCATCGTCGGCGAACCGACCGGCATGGACGTCATCGTCGCGCACAAGGGCAAGGCCAAGATGCGGGTGCATGTGCGCGGGCTGGAGGCGCATTCGAGCCTCGCCCCGCAAGCCGTCAACGCAATCGAATACGCCGCCGAACTGATCGCCTACATCAAGGGGATGGCGCGGCGCATCGAGAAGGAGGGCCCGTTCGACGACAAATTCGACTTGACCCATTCAACCATTCAAGTCGGCGTCATCCAGGGCGGCGTCTCGCTCAATATCGTACCGAACAGCTGCGTGTTCGAGTTCGAAATCCGTCACCTACCGGATGACGACCCGAGCGCTTACGTCGCCGAGATCGAAGCCTTCGCCCGCGAGCATCTCGAACCGGCGATGCAGGCGATCGATCCTCGAACCGGCTTCACTTTCGAGGATATCGGCACCAATCTCAGCCTCAACATCGATCCGGGCGAAGACATCGTCGCCCTAGTCAAGCGGCTCACCGGCCGCAACGACCACGGCAAGGTCGCGTTCGGCACCGAGGCCGGCCTGTTCATGGAACGCGCCGGTATCCCCACCGTCGTTTGCGGCCCCGGTCACATCGCGCAAGCGCACAAGCCGGACGAGTTCATCGCCCTGGAGCAGATCGCGAAGGGCGAGGATTTCATGCAGCGGCTGATGGACTATGTGTGCGGCGACGCCTGACGCGCCAGTATCCTGATCGTGAAATTCAAAGGATTGAATTTCGCGTGAATCATCACACTACTATTTGAATCTAGTGTGATTCAGATCCTAAAATCCGCCGCATTCAATGCGGCGAACTTCAGAATCATCACACTAGCCGCCAACCCGATCCGCCATCGTATAGGACCGCAACGACTCCGCCACCGTGATCCGGAAATCCGCGAAGATCTCCGACTTGCCGCGCGCCTGCGCCGCCGCATGGTTCGCCGTCCCGTGCCAGGCCGCAACCGCCTCGGCGTCACGCCAGTAGGACAGCGAGACATACTTGCCCGGCGTCGCCAGGCTTTCGAACCGCTCGACGGAAAGGAAACCGTCAACCTGTTCCAGCTCCGGCCGCAAGGCGGCAGCGAGATCGAAATAATCCTGCGCCCTGCCCTCCTTCGCCGTTACTTCGAACACCACCACAATCATCGCATCCCTCCCTTGAAACCGGTCACGACGGCGTTATTCGACGTCGTGTCGTTTGCTCTGCCAGTATAGGCTCGATTCAGGGAGGCCCGGAATGCCGAAGCTCTTCGCCGTCATATTCGCACTCTTTCTGCTCGCTCTCCCCGCGCGAGCCGCGCCCAACGCCGTCGAGGCGATCTTGATCAAGCAGTTCCTGGTCTGCGAAGGCAATTTGGCGGCGGGATGCGAATCCTTCGGGAAAACCGCCTTTTCCGACGCGCTAATCGTCTTCACCGGCGCGGTTGAAAACGGCAGCGCCGCAGCGCAAAACAATATCGCCATGCTCTACGAAACCGGCGCCGGCGTCGCGCAGGACAACGTCAAAGCCGCCGAACTCTATCATATCGCCGCCGAAGCCGGCGTCTCCATCGCGCAATACAACCTCGCCATGCTGACTGTCACCAAACACGTCATCGGCGAGGTCACGGATCAACAGGAACGCGACACCGACATGGCGACGGCGTACATGTGGCTCACCTTCGCGAGCGAAAAAGGCCTGAAGCTGGCCATCGAAAGCCGGCAGGAGTTGATCGAATTTATGAGCGAAGGTTCACTCAAAACGGCGAAAAATCGCCTAAGGAAGAGGCGTGAAAAATAGGCCGGCTCACCGCTTTGATTGCTAAGTTTGAGTGACCATAGGAATTTATCGACTGATCCGGCATGATTGTGGCCTGCGAACCGGAAATTGGGGGCAGGCCGCATGTTCAAAAGGCTGACGGTCGATCAAGTGGAAGGCTACCGACGCGATGGGTTTCTCGGCGCGCAGCCGGCACTCACCCCGGCGGAGACCGCGCATTACCGGGACGCGCTCGAAGCCTTCGAGGCGGAACTTGGCGGACCGCTTACCGCCCAGCCTCCGATGTTTTCCCGCAAACTCCACATCCGGTTTCCCTGGGCAGCCGAGTTGGTGCGCCACCCCGCCATCCTCGATGTGATCGAGGATCTGATCGGACCCGACATTCTGATCTACAATGCCACCTTCTTCATCAAGGAAGCCCATACCGACGGCGTGGCTGCGTGGCATCAGGATTCGACCTATTTCGGTCTCGATCCACACGAGCATGTGTCGGCCTGGGTCGCGCTCTCCGATGCCTCGGCGGAAAGCGGTTGCATGGAATTCATTCCTGGCAGTCCGGATTGGGGCCAGCTTCATCACGCGGCCAAGGCGATCCCGAACAGCATCAATTTGAACAGCCAGACAGTAGTCGAAGACTTCAAAGCCGACTCCACCGTCGCAGTTCCGCTAAAGGCGGGCGAGTTCTCCTGCCATCACACACTTGTCCTGCATAGTTCGGGACCCAATAAGGCGGACGACCGTCGCATCGGCTTCGGCATCAGCTATATTCCCACCCATGTGCGTCACAAGGGCACGCACCGCGTCCCGGCCAGCCTTGCGCGGGGGACAGACCAGTACGGACATTTCGAACGCGAACCAGACGGCCGCGACCTGAACCCGGCCGAGGCCAAGGTCGCGCACGAGGCGGCCTTTGGCGGGTATCGGACCGCCCGCGAAGAACAAATGGCGTGGCATGTGGCCACTTATGGAAACGCGGACGCCTAACGCGCAAGTGTCAACGATTGAGGACCGAGCGATGGCAGGAAAAAAAGCCCTTCGAACCGTGCAATACGGCGCGCCGACCGACAAATGCGCCATTACCGTCCGGCTCGGGGTCGAGAAGGGTATTTTCGAAGCGGAAGGTTTGGACCTGTCAGTGCAAGTCGTCTTTGGTGGCCCGGAAATCGCCGCCGCTTATGACAGCGGCGACCTGGAGATTGGCGAGTTCGGTTCGCCCCCTGCGATCAACGCCATTGCCGCCGGGAAGCGGTTCAAGATAGTTGGCAGCGGCTGCCGCCAGCGCGCGCACCTGTATTTCTGCGTCCGCAAGGGGATCGACGAGTATGCCGCGCTCAAGGGCAAGAGGGTCGGCGTGCTCGGGATCGGCAGTTGTTCGGACTGGATCACGCGCAAGGTCGTGGACCATCACGGACTCAACCCGGACAGGGACATCGAAATCGTGCCGCTGCTGGGCGACTATCCCCGGGTCGTCGATCTGGTCGCCGACGGCACGCTGGACGCCTGCATGATCACTGAACCCAGTGTCGCCATCGGCGAGGAACGTGGGGTTCTCGATTTCTGGGCCGCCGGGTTTGAAGACGCCTATCTGCCGGACTACCAATGGATCGTCCGCGTTGCCCGCGACGAGCTGATCGAGCGCGACCCGGAATTCGTCCGTACCGTGCTACGCGGCTGCCAGAAATCGGCCCACTACGCCGCCACCCATACCGACGAATGGGTCAAGCTGGCGGCAAGGCAATACGGCGCGAGCGAGACCGCGGCGCGCCGTGCCGTAGACCGCGAGCGCCCGCATTTCGAACTCGATTGCCGCCTAGACATGCAGGGCCTGCAAGCCGCCGCCGATTTGCAGTACACGCTCGGCGGGATCAAGAGCCCAATCCGCGCCGAAGAACTCGTCGACCCGCGCTTCCTACCGGATGGCCAGATCGCAGCGTGAGATGGCACCGTTATGCTGCGCGTCTACGAGACGTCCTTACAGCGTCCGATTAAAATTAGTCAGGTATAGTTTCACCACAATTCAAAAAACTCAGAATACCAAGCTTAAAACACAATGACGTCGCCCGATCTATTTATATGACCAGACTCTAAGTACCCGTCTTCGGAAAATATTGATAACGTATGTTTATTGTCGAATGTTAGCGACAAACAATACGGCTCTCGAGCAATTGCCGTAATACTAGACCGCACAATTTTGTGGAGCCTAGTTAGGTTGATACCTTCCTGAATTTCCAGGAACTCTTTATTCCCACAAGCGTCAATAAACTGCAGGCGATGTTCAATGACTAGTGATGTAAAATCGACAAAATTAATGTCCACCGAATATGGCTGAAGTACTACTTGGGATACCGTTAGGCCAACTAAAAACTGAAGTGTATCCTCTGTGGGAAATTCCCTCATCAAAGTACCTTTGAGTTTCCAGAGGCTACTCCGACCGCAACTTATACCGCTGAATCTTCCCCGTCGCCGTCTTCGGGAGTTCCTCGACGAAGTTGAACCAGCGCGGGTACTTGTACGGCGCAAGGTTCGCCTTCACGTGGGCGAGTAATTCGCTGGCCAGCGCGTCGCCCGCATCCGCCGCATCGTTCAACACAATATGCGCTTCCGGCTTGATCAGCTCGTCGGCGTCGGGGCGGCCGACGATGGCGGCTTCCAGGACCTTGGGGTGGGCGACCAGTTCGGCTTCGATCTCGACTGGGGAACACCAGATGCCGCCGACCTTCATCATGTCGTCGCTGCGGCCGTGGCAGACGAAGTAGCCGTCCGCGTCCCGGCTGTAGGTGTCGCCGGTGTTGACCCAGCCATCGACGATCGTGGCCGCCGTCTTCTTCGGGTTGTTCCAATAATATTTCAGGTTGGAGCCGCCCTTGATGCGCAGGCTACCTGTCTCGCCTGCGAGAACTTCGTTGCCATGCTCATCGAGGATCTGGGCTTCGTAGCCGGGCACGATCTGACCGCTGGTGCCGGGGCCGATCGCTCCGGGGCGGTTGGAGATGAAGATGTGCAGGATTTCCGTCGTGCCGATGCCGTCTAGGATGTCGAGGCCGGTTTTGTCCTTCCAGCGCCGCAGGATATCGGCCGGCAGCGGCTCACCGGCGGACACGCAGTTCTTGACCGACGACAGGTCCCATTCAGCAGCTTCGAGCGCCTGAAGCTGTGCTGCATAAAGCGTCGGAACCCCGAAATAGAGCGTCGGCTTGTAGCGCTGGATCATGTCGAACATGGCGTCCGGCGTTGGGCGCGCCGGGAACAGCACGGCCTGCCCACCGGACCACAGCGGAAAGGTCATCCCGTTGCCGAGCCCGTAGGCGAAGAACAGCTTGGCGGCGGAAAAGCAGATATCGTCCTCGGTCACGCCGAGCACGTCTTCGCCGTAGAGTTAACTGGTGACAACCATATCCTGATGGGCGTGCACCGCAGCCTTCGGGAGACCTGTCGAGCCGGACGAGAATAGCCAGAAGCAGTCGTCTCCGGCTGCAGCCGGTGCAGGATCAAGCGCTGCCGATGCCGCCGCGACGCGCGCCGACAGCGTGTCGCCCTCGCCCGACATGAGGAACACGTGGGCCGGCTTATGCGACGATTGTTCCAGCGCCGGTTCGACTTCAGTGGCAAATTCCGCGGAATAGATTACAGCCGTCGCGCCCGAATTCTCGATCATGTAGGCGTAGTCGCGGGCGCGCAGCAAAGTGTTCAGCGGTGCCGGAACGAAGCCCGCCTTAATCGCCCCCCAGAAAGTGTAGAAGAATTCCGCGCAGTCCTTGACGACCATCAGCACCCGGTCGCCCTTGGCGAGGCCAAGCGCCGCCAGCGCGTTGCCGCAGCGGTTTACGTTTTCAGCCAGTTCGCCGTAGGTCACGTCGCCGGCGTCGGCGCGGATCGCGACTTTACCGGCCCGGTCTTCGTCGAGATGGCGGTCGATAAACGGTACGGCAACATTGAAAACCGGCGCGAAATCTATCCGCGCCGGTGAAACCGATCGATCGATGCTGACGGTGTTATCGCGCATCCGGTATTCCTCCCGATGGATCCGCGCGCTTCGTCGCGCGTGTTATCGACCGGGAGGGTAATCCCGTTGCGGTTGCGCCGCAACGGCCCTTACGAAAGGTTGATTACGCCGCAATCTTGCGCGGCACGAAGACCTCGGGCTGGTCTTCCGGGTTACGGATCGAGCGCGCGTAATGCTGCGAGCAATAGGACTGTCCGTCCTGCCGCTTTTTTCCGCAATATTTGTGGTCTGGCGTCGCGGAATGCGACCACATCGGCCACAAGCACCCGCCGCCGATATATGTCTCGGACATTGTTCTGCTCCAAATTAGAATCGTTATTAAATCGTGTGTTGCAGATATTTGTTGCGTTGCAGCAAATTTGCAAGGTCTAGCACTGCGGCGAACCGCCGCACCGTAAATTATTCGAATTTTTAAGTTTCGATGTCGAGCAGCGCGTCGTCGATTTCCTGCTGCACGCGGATGACGGCCGCATTGGCGCGATAGAGGTTAACCGCAACGATCTGATTGACGGCCTCTTCGGCGAAATCGACGTTCGGGAAGGCGGACAGGCCTGTCGGGCTCGAAGGGTCCACACCGGTAACCGTCGCGGGGTCCTTGTCCCGCACCTCCGCGGAGACCCCGCCGCCGGCAACTGAACGCTGCGTGACCTCTTGCGCGGCAAAGGTACCCGCCGGCGCTGGCGCGCCAGCCGTCGTCGGGCGACTCGTCAGCGCGTTGGCGATATTGTTCGCCGAGACGCCGATGCGCTTGGTGGCCGCCGTCAGCCCGCTGAGCGCTGTGGAAAGGACTGGGTTCATAATGCCTAAGTTTAGCAAAAATTGACCTCCGCCGGGGTGATATTCGTCACACCGGCACGAGTCCCGCGGATTCCTTCGGCTTTTAGGACCTTTTACGGGGAAGAGTTGTTCCGCAGGTCTTCCCCTCACCCTGCCCTCTCCCCAAGGAGAGGGTAAAAAGGGCTCAGTTTCAGAAGCTTAGCCCTCTCCTTGGGGAGAGGGAGGGGTGAGGGGAAAATCACTCGACATTAATCGATGCCTCGCATTGGCGGCTTGGCAGCACCAATGCTACCGTTTCCAGGGGATAGGAGGCCCAAAACATGGTTAAAGACCCAATCAGCTTTTTCAGCGAGGGACACAAGCTCGACGGCGATCTGTATCTGCCGGACGGTCTGGAGCAAAACGATATACGGGCCGGCGTGGTCCTGTGCCATGGCTATACCGGCGTGAAAGACCTCTATCTACCGGACAATGCGCGGGTGCTGTGCGACGCGGGCTATGCCGTCTTGACCTTCGACTACAAGGGCTGGGGCAAGAGCGAGGGCGCGCGGGACCGTCTGGCGCCGCACAGCCGGGTTGCCGACGTGCAGGCGGCAATGACCTTCCTCGGCGCCCAGCCTCAAGTCGACGCGAACAGCATCGGCCTGTATGGCACGAGCTACGGTGGCGCCACCGTCGTGTGGACTGCGGCCATCGACGAACGGGTAAAGTGCGTCGTCAGCGTCGTGGGTGTTGGACACGGGCAGCGCTGGATGCGTAGTGTGCGCCGCCCGGACGAATGGGTCGATATGCTGGAACGCTCCGAAGCGGACCGCATCGAACGAACGATAGCCGGCGAGTCGGAACGCGCGGACCGCGGCGAGATCCTGCTGGCCGACCGCCAATCGGCGGCACTTGCCGCCGCAGCGCGCAAAGACAATCCGAACGCCATCAATACGCTGCCGCTCGAATATATCGACGAGACCTTGCAGTTCCATGCCGAATGGGTCGTCGACAAGATTGCGCCGCGCCCGGTGCTGTTCATTACCAGCGACGACGACCGGCTGGTCCCACCGGAAGAATCGGAATCGATGTACGCCAAAGCGGGCGAGCCGAAGAAGCTCGTCGTGCTGAAGGGCTACGGCCACTACGAGGTCTATGTCGAGCCTGCTTTTAGCGAGGTCATGGCGCCGACCTCGGAATGGTTTCAGGAATACATGCCGCCACATCCGAAACCGTAGCGGCGGCGTCAACAATTCCACGCTTCACCTAAAACGGGGATCGGCGTAGGCTCGGTTCCGGACAATGCAGCGAAGGAGGACCCCGATGAACATCCGGCTCGCTCTCGCAACCGCCGCCCTTATCGCGGCGCTTCCCCTGCACGCGGCACAGGCCGCACCGCAAATTCTCGGCCTTCTGGCGGACAGCGCCGTACCGTTTCATTGTGAAGACGGGATGTGTACCGCCGAAGTCAGCGCTATCTGCTTGCAGCAAGAACGGGACTTGCCCGCCTGGGGTACGGCTTATCGCGCCACCGAGCCGGAGCGTCTCTCGCTCACGGGCACGCGCGCCGATGGCAGTGCTGCGAGTATGCCGATCGGCGAGATTGCGGATTTTGAAAGCGCGCGTGGATCTTGGGCGGTGACAATCCGCGTGCCTGAAGCGGCGGTTCGTGCGCTCGGCCTGACAGATGCCGCACTCACGATCGAAGGCCGTGTGGCCCTCGCCCCGGTGCCGGAGCCGGGCGACCCGCTGCCACAAACGGCCGGAGAGATTGCCGCCGCCGTGACAGCGTTCCGCAAACCGCATCAGTCCATTGTTGGCGACACAGCGCCCGGCATGGCGGCAGCGCATGTAATGAACGAGATGATCAACACGCTGCCCCACGTTACTCTCCATCCGGACAAGCGGGGCGGTGACCTGTGGCGTAAGACGTTTGGTAGCGATGCGCACGACCAACCCGGCATGCAGCAGGCGGCAACGTTCTACGACATCTGCGCGCAGAAATTGATCCTTGTCGACCCGGTTACCTTGCGCCACTGCTTGCGGCTTGGCCATGACGACTTCGTCACCAAGGTGAACGTTCGTTATTGGGACGCGAGCAAGCCTGGAGTCTAGTGGAACCGAACGTATTCGTAGTCCAGCGGCTGACCATGAATGCCGCGCCGCGGCGGGGCGATCCAGGACGCCATCTTGCCGGGTTCTATTACCGGGATCATGATCGATTGGATATATTCATGATCAGCGGCGGTCGGTAGCCACGCGTCCTTGCGCTGCTCCCATTCCGCGTCGTCGATAATTTTGCCTTCCGGCGTCGCATGCATCGCGGTGAAAGCGCCGATGCCGCGATTGAACGCCTCATGCGGCAGGGTCAGTTTGAAATTGATATCGTGCTCGCGGATGATCTTATTGAACCGGTCGACACCGCGCTGGCTGTCTTTCGTGTAGTCGGCCCGTAAGCGCTCGTTGCTCGCGGTAATCGCTGGCACCTCAAGCGAGACAATCTTGCCGTCCTCGAACGCCGGCACGGTATAGACCTCGCCATCGAGCTGGTGATCGTCGTCGATCTTACCCTCCTGGAACCGACCCTTCAGTCCCATGGAAAAGTAGTTAGCGGCATTGGTCGAGCGCTCCTGCCCGAACAGGTCGAGACAGATCGAATAGTGAAAGTTCATGAACTTCTGGATCGTCGGCAGATCGATACCGCCGAACTTGCGTACATCGTCCGTGTCGTGTTCGCGCATCAACTCGCAGGTGCGCTGCACGATCCGCGCGATGCCCGTTTCGCCAACGAACATGTGATGCGCTTCCTCGGTCAGCATGAAGCGGCAGGTGCGCGACAGCGGATCGAAACCGGACTCCGCCAGCGACGCCAGCTGATACTTGCCATCCCGGTCCTGAAAGTAGGTGAACATGAAGAACGACAGCCAGTCGTTCGTCTGTTCGTTAAACGCCTGCAGGATGCGCGGCTTGTCCGCGTCGCCCGCATGGCGTTCCAGCATCATGTCCGCTTCTTCCCGCCCGTCCCGGCCGAAATAGGCCTGCAGCAGATAGACCATGGCCCAGAGGTGGCGGCCCTCTTCGACATTCACCTGGAACAGGTTGCGCAGATCGTAGAGCGACGGGCAGGTCTTGCCGAGCTGCCGCTGCTGCTCGACCGAGGCCGGTTCGGTGTCGCCTTGGGTCACGATCAGGCGACGGAGCTCCGAACGGTATTCGCCGGGCACGCTTTGCCACGCGGTTTCGCCCTTATGGATGCCGAAACCGATGCGGCGGTCTTCCTCCGGCGGCGCCAGGAAAATACCCCAGCGATAATCGGGCATGCGCACATGACCATAATTCGCCCAGCCGTCCTTCTCGACGCTGATCGCGGTGCGCAGATAGACGGACAGGTTGTCGCTCTCGACCGGCCCCATATCCTCCCACCATTTCAGGTAAGCAGGCTGCCAGCGCTCCAAGGCGCGCAACAGACGCCGGTCGTCGGCAAGGTCTACGTTGTTCGGGATCGTTTCGTTATAGTCGATACTCATCGCACGGACTCCATTTTCCAAGTTCGGTTAGACGCGCTTTCTGTCGAATGCCGCCTGCTTCCCCGTTCCAAACAGTTTCAACGCCCCCTCTTCTCCGACTGCGTTCGGCCGCTGGAAAATCCAGTTCTGCCATGCGGTCAATCGTCCAAATATCTTCGTCTCCAGCGTCTCCGGCCCCGCGAAGCGCAGGCTCGCCTCCATGCCGGTCAGCGAATCCGGTGAAAAGCTCTGCCGCTCCTCGATCGCGATCCGTACTTCATCTTCCCAATCGATATCGTCGGGAATGAAGGTGACCAGGCCGAGTTCTTCGGCAACATCTGCCTCCAGATCGTTGCCGATTTCATCGCGCAGCGCCGCAATGGCATCTGCATCGTCGAGCAGGCGGGTCTCCAGCCGAGTCAGGCCATTGCCCATCGGCAGCGGTCCGAAATTCATTGCGGTCGCGCGTACCGTGGCCGGCGGCAGGTTCGACTCCTCGAAGGCCCCGTCCAGCATATAACTGCGGTCTGCCGCGAGCGCGAGTTCGAGCAACGTCCCGGTGAAGCACGACCCTGGCTCAATCAACGCGATCAAGCTGCGCGATGAGACGTCCAGGCGCTTGAAGGTCCGCTTCAGGAAATGAGTAATCTCGTTCACCAGCCAATCCGAAGCGTGCGCTTCCAGCACATCGTCATAGGCTGCCACCAACGCACCCTCCCCTTCGGTACGCAGTACCCAGGTTCCCAATTCCGGTTCGTTGGCACGCAGATGCAGGATCGCGTCGTCCAGATCACGCGCCAGCGCAAACGGCCAGAATGCAACACCAGCCGCGTGGAGTGCAGAGAGATCCGCGGGCGGCTTGGTCTCAGGACCGCGCACGGTGAATTGCGCCGCGCTGTTTTCTCGGTCGAGCGCAATCGTCACCGTGTCGTATCGGATTTCTGTTTCGCTGATCTCGCGGTTCAACGGTGTCAGCGCGACCCCTACAGCGTCGGTTGGCCGGTCGGCCCCGGCCGCAAACGCCGTGGCCCGTTCCACCGCCACCTCACGCAGGCGCGAGCGCGGCACCAACTCATCGACCAGCTTCCAGTCGAGCGCGCGTTTACCGCGCACGCCTTCGGTTACGGTACAGAAGAAATCGGCCCGGTCGCGCCGCACCCGGCGTTTGTCGACAACCCGTGTAAGCCCACCGGTTCCCGGCAGAACGGCGAGCAACGGCACTTCTGGCAAGGAGACGGCGCTCGACCCGTCGTCGACCAGCATGATGTAGTCGGTCGCCAGCGCCAGCTCGTATCCGCCACCGGCCGCTGTGCCATCGATTACGGCGATATAACGCTGACCGGAATGTTCACTTGCATCCTCAACACCGAGCCGTGTCTCATTGGTAAACTTACAGAAATTGACTTTCTCTTCGTGGCTCGACTGACCCAGCATGGCGATATTCGCGCCGGCGCAGAACACGCGCTCCATTCCTGACGTCACCAGCACGGCGCCGACCTCGGGATGCTCGAAACGGAGGCGCTGGACGGCATCGTACAGCTCGATGTCGACGCTCAGATCGTAGGAATTGAGCTTTAGCGCATAACCGGGTTTGAGCCCGCCATCCTCGTCCACATTGAGGATCAGTTCAGCAACGGGGCCGTCTACCCGCAAAGTCCAGTGTCGATATTTGTCCGGTTGGGTCGCAAAATCGATCATCGCCACACCGCCAGTATCTGGAGACCAAGGTCTAAGCAATCAACGGATACCGCGCAATAGACAAGATGTCACGTGGATCGAGCGGTCCGCAGGAGCCGGAAGGGATCTGGCAAACGACCCAAGACCCGGCCGGCACGGGCCATGACCTTCGGCACCTGCAGGACCTCTGCGACCCGGCGGTCGAGAAATGCCCAAGTGGCTTGGAAATCGTCGCTGTTGTCGTTCAGCCAGCACATCAGGGTCGCCGAATAAACGCCGGCCAGCAATGCCCTTTTGGTATAGAAATTGTAGTCCGTCGAGGTATCGCCGGCCGCGTGCCACATCGCATCGACGGTGCGGTAAAGCAGGCGTGTCGCCAGCGCCGCATGGTGCGGCAAGGCGAGCGTGGCCAAGCCCCGCCGGACAGCCTCGCGGTGTGGCGCATTCTGCTCCAGCCGGACGCGCACGGCAGTGATGATCCGTTCGCGCACCTTCATCGTATCCAGGTCCCGCCGCGCCAGCTCTTCCAGCATAATCTGGTCGGCATATCGATTATGGGCCGCGATCATTGTTGGTGCGCCGCCGGGGAAAAGCCGCTTCACCGCCGCGGCGTCATGCCCAGCATCGACCGCACCGCGCGCCAGCGCCGTCACGCTCCAGCCGTCGAAGGGCACGTGAGGCAGCGCCGCCAGCAGGATCTCGTCGCGCATTTCATCCCCGGTCGTCATGCGGATTCCCTTTCCGTTTCCTCTTCGTCGTCCTCCGACGCCACATAGTGCCGCAGTTCCTCGCGGAACATCAGCATCGACATATCGGTCATCCGCGCGGGATAGAGAATACCGTCGAGATGATCGCATTCATGCTGCACCACGCGGGCATGGAAACCCTCCGCCATCTGCTCGATCCTCTCGCCATAGGGCGTGGTTCCCGAATAGCGGATAGAGGTCCAGCGCGGCACCAACCCGGTCAGACCTGGAACCGAGAGGCATGCTTCCCAATCTTCGTCCTGATCCTCGCCAAGCGGCACGATCTCCGGATTGACAAGGACCGTCAGCGGAACCGGCTCTCCGTTCCCGGTCTCCCGGTGCCCGGGCACCTGGAACATGACGACGCGCAACGGTACATGGACCTGCGGCGCCGCCAGCCCCGCGCCGTCCGCATCGGCAAGCGTTTCGATCATATCCCGGACTAAGCCCCGGATTTCCGGTGCCGTCGGATCGGCTACGGCCTCCGCAGGAGTCCGCAGGACCGGGTGTCCCATTCGTGCGATCTTCAATATAGCCATTGCCGCTTAATATGGGTTTGCAGGGCCTTCTGTCAAAGGCACTTGAAAACCCCGCAAAAACCATTATGAAATAGCGCTCTGCAGCCTTCACAAGTACGTACCGCTGTGATATAAGCCGCAGCCCATTACCGGTGGCAAAATCTAGAATTCAGGAGATTCGTTATCGTTCAGGTAGTCGTACGCGACAATAATGTCGATCAGGCCCTTCGCGCACTGAAAAAGAAAATGCAGCGTGAGGGCATCTTTCGTGAAATGAAACTTCGCCGGTCCTACGAAAAACCGTCCGAGCGCCGCGCCCGCGAGCAGGCAGAGGCAAAACGGCGCTATCGGAAACTGATGCGCAAGCGGCTGGAGCGCGAAGGCTACTAGCCTCACGGTATCTTCCGCCGGATCGATTACGCGTCCTCGAAGCCGTTTCGGGGGCGCGTTGTTGTTTTGGTACGGAATAGAACAGAAGCCGATCTCGCCCTGCGGGCACCGTCTCACCGAACCCTAATACGGTTTTCACTAATACCCACGGAATCGCCGTCGCGATTCACGTCAACGTGACTTGCCGGTGACAAAACACGCCTCATACACTCGTCCGTATGAAACAAGTACTGCCCGCCTTACTGCTATTTTTCATCGTTCCGTTCGGCGCTGCGACGGCGAATCCTTCTTACTGGAAGAGTGAGTGGCCGAAAACGGATTTCACGAAGCATAGTGTTGCGTTCGAGGAAATCCTCTCGGGGGGACCGCCAAAGGACGGCATTCCCTCTGTCGACAACCCCAAGTTCGTGCCCGTGGCCAAGGCGCAGGATCTGACCGATACCGAACCTGTTATCGGTCTTACCGTCAATGGCGTCTCGAAGGCGTACCCATTACGCATCCTGATCTGGCACGAAATCGTCAACGATACGATTGGCGGCGTTCCGGTCAGCGTAACCTTTTGCCCCTTGTGCAATACTGCGGTCGTATATGACCGCCGGCTCGATGGCAAGGTGCTGGATTTCGGGACAACGGGCAAACTGCGCAACTCGGATCTCGTGATGTACGACCGGCAAACCGAATCCTGGTGGCAACAGTTTCTCGGTCAAGGGATTATCGGTGAAATGACCGGCAAGACCTTGAAGGCGATGCCGGCACGGCTCGAGTCCTGGGCCAAATTCAAGGCACGCGCACCGCAAGGGCAAGTCCAGGTTCCCCGTTCCAAAGGCATGCGGAATTACGGCGGAAACCCATATGCCGGTTACGACTCATTGCCGCGGCCATTTCTCTATTCGGGTGAGATGCCAGCAAATGTCGCGCCGCTGTCGCGGGTCGTATCGACCTTGGACCGAAGCCAGGCATGGAGCCTCGATCTGCTACGCGAAAAGAAGGAAATCCGCCTCGCCGATGGATTGATCTTTCGCTGGACGCCGGGACAAAACTCAGCGCTCGATTCTGCGGTGATTGCGAAGGGAAGCGACGTTGGGAATGTCACCGCCCAGCGCGACGGCAAGGACATTCCCTATTTCGTCGATTTTGCCTTCGCGTTCCACGCCTTCTTTCCAAAGGCGACGATCCACAGCAACTGACTCCGACGAACTTTCATTGAAGCCAAGCGTTGCCTAAAGCAGATGCCCGGTGAGATTCAGGGGCTCTTCGATTTTCTGCCAGTTGTCGCCAACCGCAACCAGGCAGGTCAATCCGCCGGGTTTCGTGAATATGATCGTCCAGGTTCCTGCTTTGGACGCAAATACTTCAACGAGATTTCCATCCGCCGCCAGACCAGCAGAACGCCGCTGTTCTTCGAATCCTGAGCTCAGTCTCTTCACGATGTCGGCGCGCTTGCCGCATACCGACTGAGCGATGGATGGCGTTGCAAAGAGCGCTATCGCTAACGCGGTGCCGAGTGCCATTAAAGTTGAGCGCATTATGCTCCTCCTTTCGGGCGTCAGCCCGATAATTTATGCGCACCTCCCAACGTCAACGCATATGCAGTGAATAGGTTTCTTATCGTTGTCACTTCGATGCTATTACTTCAAATAACAATGTACTCAAATCATACTGCTAGAAAATACTAACCGCAGTGATATCGATCACATGTTTGGTTAACATTCACTAGATCAAGTAGTCTCCAGTAATCGTTTTGTATACTACAAAATATAACCAGAAACGATTTTGATTTTTTCACCGTAATACAAAAAGGTTAAAATTTGCATTACAGAAGAACCTGCCCACAACATAAAGTTAGGGTGGCTAAGCGGTTTTTCTTTGGAAAACGCCTGTATCGCGGCAATCGCAGACCGAACCGGCTAAAATAAGGCGTTTGCTGGCTACATCGTGCCGAGTGCGTTCACGATATCTTCGGACATCGCCTTTGCATCGTCGAAGAACATCATCGTATTATCGCGATAGAACAATACGTTATCGACGCCGGCATAGCCTGGGCTTAGGGACCGCTTGACGAACAGGACGGTCCCTGCGTTCTCGACATCGAGGATCGGCATCCCGTAGATCGGACTTGCAGGGTCGGTCTTGGCAACCGGATTGGTGACGTCGTTGGCGCCGATGACGAAGGCGACATCCGTCGACGCGAAGTCCCGGTTGATCGACTCGAGTTCAAAAACCTCGTCATAGGGCACGTTGGCTTCCGCCAGCAACACGTTCATGTGCCCTGGCATGCGGCCCGCCACCGGATGGATGGCGTAGCTGACCTTGATCCCTTCCGCTTTCAGCAATTCGGCCATCTCCCGCAACGCATGCTGCGCCTGCGCCACGGCCATGCCGTAGCCTGGGACAATGATGACGCTGCCAGCGTTCTTCATAATGAACGCCGCGTCCTCGGCGCTGCCCTGCCGCACCGTCTTGTCACCGGTCGCCACTACCCCCGCCGCTGCGTCCTCACCGCCGAAACCGCCGAGGATGACATTGAAGAAGGACCGGTTCATCCCCTTGCACATGATGTAGCTGAGGATCGCACCGGACGACCCGACGAGGGCACCGGTAATGATCAGGGCGGGATTGGCGAGCGTGAACCCGATTCCGCATGCCGCCCAGCCGGAATAACTGTTGAGCATCGAAATGACGACGGGCATGTCCGCGCCACCGATCGGAATGATGATCAACAGCCCGATGGCCCCGGACAGCAGCACGATCGCCCAGAACAGCATCGGGCTTTCCTCGCCACAGAACCAGACAACGAGGCCGACAAGCAACAGGCCAAGAAAGGCGTTGAGCGCGTGTTGGCCGGAGAACACCACCGGCGCGCCACTGACCAGACCTTGCAGCTTGGCAAATGCCACGATAGAGCCGGTGAAGGTAATCGCGCCAATCGCCGTGCCTATACTCATTTCCACTAGACTGGCGACGGCGATATCGCCCGCCACACCAATCCCATAGGCGGCCGGCTCGTAGAACGCGGCCGCGGCGACAAATACAGCCGCCAGGCCAACCAAACTGTGAAAGGCGGCAACGAGCTGCGGCAGCGCCGTCATTTCGATCTTCAGGGCAATGACGGTGCCAATGGCGCCACCAATGACCATGCCGAGCAGGATCATCGTGAAACTCAGCACAGTCGGCGCCGCAAGGGTTGTCACCACGGCGATGACCATACCGGCGATGCCGTAGATGTTGCCCATACGCGCCGTCAGCGGCGACGAGAGCCCCCGCAGGGCCATGATGAAACAGACGCTGGCCAGGAGATAGGCGAATGCCGACAGGTTCTCACTCATGATGTCTGGCCTATTTCTTCTTTTTGAACATCGACAGCATGCGCTGCGACACAATGAACCCGCCGAAAATATTCACCGAGGCAAGCACGACGGCGATAAAGCCGAACACCTTCGAAAAGCTCATATCAACCGGCCCGGCGGCGATCAGCGCGCCGACGATAATGACCGACGAAATTGCGTTCGTGACGCTCATCAACGGGGAATGAAGGGCGGGCGTGACGCTCCATACGACGTAATAACCGACAAATATGGCGAGCACAAAAATCGAGAAGTAAAAGACGAACGTGTCGGCACCACCGTGGTCGGCCTGCAAATTCAGTTGGCTGACCCGGGCCATAAGCGCTTCGGCTTCGGTCGCCAGCGCCTTGGCGTTCTTGGCCAGGCCCGATGCTTGCTCAACGATTTTGTCGGTTTCCACTGCCTAAGCCTCCCCTTCGCCGACCATCTCCGGTTCCGGCTGCCGCACTGCGCCCGACGGCACCGCTTCATTGACGACACTTCCGTTGCGCGTCACCAAGGTACCGGCGATAATCTCATCTTCCGTATCGATCTTGAGCGATTGCGCGTCTTCGCCGATCATCGGCGTCAAGAAATTCAAGATATTGCGGGCGAACAGCCGGCTTGCGTCATCGGCGAGACGCCCCGGTACGTTGGCATGACCGACAATCTTTACGCCATTCTTGGTGACAACCTTGCCCAGTTGCGAGAGCGGGCAGTTTCCGCCTGCTTCAACCGCCAGATCGACAATAACCGAGCCCGGTTTCATGGTCTTGACCATGTCCTCGGAAATCAGCACCGGCGCCGGACGGCCTGGGATAAGCGCGGTACAGATGACGATGTCCTGTTTCTGGACCGTCTCTGCAATCAGCGCTGCCTGCTTTTCTTTGTAGGCATCGCTCATTTCCTTGGCATAGCCGCCCGCCGTCTGCGCCTGCGCGAACTCCTCGTCCTCGATGGCAACGAACGTGCCACCCAGCGATTCCACCTGCTCCTTGGTCGCCGGCCGAACGTCGGTCGCCGAAACCACCGCGCCAAGCCGCTTGGCCGTCGCAATCGCCTGCAGTCCCGCAACGCCAACCCCCATAACCAGCACACGTGCCGGCGGCACGGTCCCCGCAGCGGTCATCATCATCGGGAAGGCACGGCCGAATTCCGCCGCAGCATCCAGCACGGACTTGTAGCCTGCGAGGTTGCTTTGCGACGACAGGATATCCATGGACTGCGCGCGGGTGATACGCGGCATCATTTCCATTGCGAAGCCGGTGACGCCGCTGGCCGCCAACGCGGCAACAAATTCGGGCTCGCTGAGCGCCGACATCTGGCAGATCAGGACCTGCCCCTTGGAGAAATTCACCAATTCGTCGATTTTCTCGCCTGCAATCATCGGGCGCTGGATCTTGAGAACCACCTCCGCGCCGTCGAGCGCTGCCTGCACATCCTCGGCGATCGTCGCGCCCGCTTCACGAAACGCCGCATCCGAAACGGAGGCAGACGTTCCCGCCCCTTTTTCGACGATAACGTCGGCGCCTAAGGAAACGAATTTCTTGACCGTTTCCGGCGCCCCCGCCACGCGGGTTTCGTTGAGCCGCCGCTCTTTCAGAATAGCGATTTTCATCTATGGCAATCCCGCCTTTGCCCCCTGGTAAGGCATGCAAAATACAGAAAGCCGCGCGGTTGCCAAGAGGCAGGCTGCGGGTTTACACGCCATTGTGTCCCGAAGACGCCATAAAAGCGCACAAGGAGACCTTTTCAGCGAAAATTATCCGTATAGCAGTATGCTATTCGGCTGCCGCAGGCGCCTGCCGGCCCCGTCCGACAAGGACCTCGTTACCCGGCGCCGGCTGACGCGGAACGTTGCACGCCATCACCAGGGATACCGCGGCCATCGCCGTGCCGGACAAAAACACGGCAGCCGGCGATACGAGCCAAAGCGCGCCGAAGGCCGCCGGGATGACGACGGCGGCGATATGGCTAATCGTAAAGCTGACCCCCGCGGTCGATGCGATGTCGGCGGGGTCTGAAATCTTCTGGAAATAGGTCTTAATCGCTATCGCGAGCGCGAAAAACACGTGATCGGCGATGTATAGCCCCGCCGCAACGGTCGCGTTTTCGACAAAAGCGTAAGCGGTAAAGATCCCAATCAGGCCGAGATATTCGAATATCAACGCCTTGCGCTCGCCCCAGCGGCCGATCAGCCGGCCGATGCGCGGCGCCAACCAGACATTGATCGCCGCATTGACCAGGAACAGGATCGAAATCGCACCGACCGAATAGCCGAATTTCTCCACCATCAGGAACCCGGCGAACACGACGAAAATCTGCCGCCGCGCGCCGGACATGAAGGTCAGAGCGTAATACAGCCAATAGCGGGTCCGAAGGACCATATGCTTGTTCTGCACAACTTTTTGTGGGAATTGCGGAAACCCTGCCCAGCAGAAGAACGCCATCGCCGCCGCAAACCCGCCGCCGAGCAGATACACCCAATGAAATTCCATACTCAGGAAATCGAAGGACAGCCAGATCAGCCCGAACGTTACGATCGACGTGAACGAGCGCACCGCGATCAAGCGGCCCAACGTCTCCGGCGTCTTTTTGACTTCGATCCACTGCAAGGCCAATGACGACTGCACCGTCTCATAGTAGTGGAACCCAATCGACATCAGGACGGTGGTGCAGTACAGGCCCAGCACGGTCGGAAAGAAGCCGGTCAGCGCAGTACCGATGCCCAGCAGGAGCAGCGAGATCAGCGCAAGCGGCTGCTCCCGGACCACCAGCAGCAGGAAGACGACGGAAAAGGCCAGAAAGCCCGGCACTTCGCGAAGGCTTTGCAAGATGCCCATCTCCAGGCCAGTAAAGCCGGCACGCTCAATCGCGAAGTTATTGAGCAGCGCATGCCAGACCGCGAAGCCGAGCGTAGACGTTGCCGCCATGACGTAGAGCAGCATTTCGGGCTGCCGCCAATTGTGCAGCCAGGCAATCCATTCCCTATTCATGTTGGTCTACCTAGTACGGCGGCCCTTTGAGTTCCACCGTATTGCCGTCCGGGTCCTTGATGTAAATCGACGGCCCATCGCCTTCCGCGCCAAAGCGGGATTTTGCCTCGTCTGCCGGAACTCCGTGCTCCGCCAGAAATGCCTGAATCGACGCTTCGTCGAATGTCTCCAGGCGGAGCGCAACGTGATCCATATTGCCTGGCCCGCCCGGAGGCGGGTTCTCCTTGGCATCGAACAGATCGATCATTGCGCTACCGGCTCGCATCTGAACCAAACCGATAGACTCGACCTGGCGTTCTACGGTGCAGCCCAGCACATCGCAGTAAAACCGGATCGCCCGGTCGAGGTCCGCCGCGCGGAGAACGACATGATCGATGTTGCGGATCGCGATGGCACTCATGGCCTACTCCTAGTCGGTATGCTGCTCGAGAAACGCGCCCACCGTGCGGTTAAACGCGTCCGGTGTCTCGAAATAGGGCGAATGCCCCGCCTCGGGTAACTCGACCAATTCCGCACCGGGCATCAGCGCCGCAACCTCACGGATCGCCGCCGGCGGGAACACAACATCGTTCTCGCTGGTAATCAACAATGTGGGAACGGACAGGCGCGAAAGCGCGTCTTCGGTCACCGGATTATCCCGTCCCGCCATTTGCGCGCGCACCTCGGGTGTGAGTTGGGCATTCAGCGAACTGATCTGCGCGTACAGAAATGCCAGATCCGGATGGTGCTCGATAAACCCGGAATACAACGCCACATTGCCGAACCCTTCGGACGCAAACCGCGTACGGGCGACCTTGATGTTCTCGGCCACCAGCGGCGTCGAGACACCGCCCGAGGTATTGCTGAGCACCAAACAGGATACCCGGTCCGGCCGTTCCAGCGCGGCTTGCAGCCCGGTCCAGCCGCCCATCGACTGGCAGACGATCGCGGTGCGCTCGATGCCTTCCGCATCGAGGACCGCCATTAGGTCGTCGCTAAACTTACCCCGATCGAAGTTTTCCGGCGCGCATTGGCTGCGCCCATACATGCGATGATCGAACATGATCATGCGATAACGTTCCGAGAACACCGGCACCTGCTGCCACCAGCTTGCCGCATTGCCGCCCGCGCCATGGGCGAAGGCGACTGCCGGTCCACCGCCAAGCGCCTCGTAATAAATCGAAGCACCGTCCGCCTGCACGAACGCCATAGGTTACGCCAGGCTCGCCATGACGTGGCCGACCAGATCGTTCGCCTGCGCGTCATGGACCCAGCGCGCGACCATCACAAGGCGATGCGCCGGTTCGATCCAGACGATGTTCTGGCCCGCGCCGAGCGCAAAGAAGCTGCTCTCCGGCGCTTTTTTGTAATGCGCACCGTGGGTGTTGAGCCACCACAGATAGCCGTATGTCGATTTGATGTCGCAGGGCGTCGAGAGCGCATCGATCCAGCTTTCCGGTAGGATCTGATTACCGTCCCAGGAACCGCGCTGCAGGATGAGCTGCCCGACACGTGCATGGTCATGGCTGTTGATCCATAGGCCACCACCCCAATGCGCGCCGCCCGGCACTGACGCCATGACCTTGCCGTCGATTTCGAAAAACGAGTTGCGGTAGTGCTGCCATTGCCAGCTGTCCGACGCGCCGATCGGGTCCATGATCCGCTCTTTCAGGACTTCCGGCAGCGGCCGTCGGAATACCTGCATCAGGCACAGGCTGAGCCGGTTGACGCGGACGTCGTTGTATTCCCAGAACGTGCCGGGCTTCTGCAGCTCCCGCTTCGTGCCCTTCTTCGTATTGTCGACATTCACGCCGAGCCTGCGGTTGTGGTCGACGCGGTCGGGCTTGTCCCACAACGAGCCTTCCCATTCGCTGGTCTGATGCAACAGATGCCGCCAGGTAATGCTTTCATTCTGCGGTGTGTCGAACGCCGCGTCGATCGCGTACTCGCGCACCGGATCGTCGACATCCTTGATCAGCCCGTCTGCAACGGCGATGCCGGCCAAAATCGACAGATAGCTCTTCGTCGCGCTGAAGGTCATGTCGACACGGTTGGAGTCGCCCCAAGACGCCGCTATCGCGCCGTCCTTCAGGATCAACCCGTTTGGCCCGCCCCGGTCCTTGGTCGGTCCCAGGACTTCATTCCAGGGTGGCTTCTCCGCCGCTTTCTGTACCGATACCAGCCCACCACTCAGATCCCGCGGCCACGGCGTTTCCGCCGACTCCGCGAAGGCGACCGCCTCGGCCAGCTTGGCTGCATCGAAACCCAGTTCCGCCGGATCGGCTTGGCGCAGACCGCCCAGTTGCACGTCATCCATCGTTGCTCTCCATCATCAGGCCGCGATTATCGGCGCTACAGGGCTTCGTCCCCGGTTTCGCCGGTACGAATCCGCACAGCACTCGACACGTCATACACGAATATCTTGCCGTCGCCTATTTTGCCCGTCTTGGCGGCGTTCTGAATCGCTTCGACCGTTTGATCGACGACCGCATCCGCGACGACCACTTCGATACGGATCTTCGGCAGAAAGTTCACGACGTACTCCGCGCCGCGGTAGATTTCCGTATGCCCCTTCTGCCGACCGTACCCTTTGACTTCCGCCGCCGTCATGCCCTCGACACCAATACCGGTCAGCGCCTCGCGCACCGGATCAAGCATATGCGGCTTTACCACAGCCATTACCATCTTCATGGCTCATACTCCCCTTTGCCAACGTCAGTCCTATAGGTCGTAGCCGCGTTCACCGTGCGAGGTGATGTCGAGGCCTTCGATCTCCTCCTCATCCGGAACCCGCAAACCGAACATCGCCCCCGCGATCTTGATGATCACATAGCTGGCGAACGCCGACCAGGCGGCGACCGCCCCAATACCGATAAGCTGCACGCCCAACTGCTTGCCAATGGTCATGCCTTCGGCGAGCCCCAGGCCCTGAAACATCGAGGTCGCCAGGAACGACACCATGACCGTGCCAAGCGCACCGCCGACGCCATGCACCGCGAAAACATCCAGCGAGTCGTCGATCTTGATCGTTTGTTTGATCCAGGTCGTCATCCATTGGCAGACGATACCGGCGGCGACGCCGATGATGAGCGCACCGACTGGCCCGACGAAGCCGGATGCCGGCGTGATCGTCGCCAACCCGGCAACCATGCCCGTGACGATACCGATGAGGCTAGGCTTGCCGAACTTGATCCATTCCACCGCCGCCCAGGTCAGCGAGGCCGCCGCTGCCGAGATATGGGTGACGACCATCGCCATCCCGGCGTTGCCATCGGCCGCAAGCGCGCTACCCGCGTTGAAACCAAACCAGCCGACCCACAGCATCGCGGCACCGATCATCGTGATACCTGGATGGTGCGGCGGGCGAATTTGATCGGGAAAGCCGCGGCGTCCACCGATCATCTTGGCAAAGACCAACGCGGAAATGCCAGCCGTGACGTGCACGACGATGCCACCAGCAAAATCCATCACGCCCATATCGGCAAGCCAACCGCCGCCCCAAACCCAATGCGTCACCGGGGCGTAAACGACGATCAGCCACACGGCGCTGAAAAACAGCACCGCGCTGAACTTAACGCGTTCCGGATAGGCGCCGACAATCAGCGCCGGGGTGATGATCGCGAAGGTCATCTGAAAGGCGAAGAACACGGTCTCCGGAATCGTACCGGACAGCGTATCCGGCCCGATGCCGGCGAGGAATGCCTTCCCCAAACCGCCTACGACTGCATTCGCACCGCCGCCATCCCCGAAAGCGAGGCTATAGCCAACGGCAAGCCACAGGATCGACGCCACGCAGCAGATCGCGAAGCAATGCATCAGGACGGAAAGCACGCTGCTGGCCCGCACCAGACCGGCATAGAACAGGGCCAGACCCGGCAAGGTCATGAACAGGACCAGTGCCGTGGATGTCAGGATCCACGCGGTGTCGCCACTACTCAACGTATCCGCGGCCATGCCCGTCCCAGGCCACAGCACCGCGACGGCAAACGCAAGTGCCACCCCGCGATTCCAAAGATTCGCAATCGTCATTCCACCCTCCCAAACGCGATATGCTTTTTATACGCAGACCATAAGGGAGAAGGACGATTGCTTCTAGTCCACCCGCACTAGCAGCTTACCCCTGTTCCGCCCTTCGTAGAGCATTTCGATCGCACCGCGGGCGGCGTCGGCACCGTCCAACACATGCTCGTTATAGGCCAGGCGACCGTCCCGAACCCAATCCGCAAGTTCCGCGAGCGCCTCGCCGTACCGTGCCTTGTAGTCGAGGACGAGGAAGCCCTGCATACGGGCGCGGGCGACCAGCAGTTGGCGGTGCACGCGGGGTCCCAACGGAATCGGGTCCCAATCGGTTAGCGCCGCCGTACCGCAGATGGTGATGCGAGCGCCCTGCGCCAGGCAGGTCAGAACCGCATCGCTGATGGGGCCGCACGTATTATCGAAATAGCAATCCACACCGTCGGGACAGGCCACTTTGACCGCTTCCGCCACGTTCTCATTCCGATAATCGATCGCTGCGTCGTAGCCGAACGACTCCCGGCACAGCGCCACCTTCTCGGGGCCGCCGGCGATCCCGACTGTGCGGCAGCCCTTGATCTCCGCGATCTGGCCCACGGCGGAGCCGACGGAACCGGCCGCCGTAGACACAACCAAGGTCTCGCCAGCTTCTGGCTCACAACATTCCAGCAGTCCAAAATACGCCGTAATCCCATTCAGCCCCAACACGCCGAGCGCCAGCGACGCGGGAAGGTCCGTTTCCGTAATTTTGCGGTCCACATCGCTGCCATCACTGACCGCGAAACGCTGCCACCCAAACATGCCCGAAAGCGTATCGCCCTCAGCATAGTCCGGGTGTCGGCTCGCCACGACATCGCCAACCGCGAAGGATCGCATGGTGGCACCGATCGCGACTGGCGGCAGATAGTTCGGCGCTTCATTGACCCACCCGCGCATCGCCGGATCAACCGACCAGTATTCGCATTTCACCAGAAACTCGCCGTCGGCCAGTTCGGGCACCGGCGCTTCTTCCACGGCAAAATGATCCGCGACCGGCACCCCCTTAGGCCGCTTGGCCAGCACGACGCGGCGGTTCACTAGATTGGTGGTCATAGGCGATCCTCTCTCGGTCAAGCGTATAATCTCTCGCTGCGGTTCCTTGGACAAGGGCGGAACTTCTCGCAAACGCCGACACAACGGGGCAGACTCGTGCTTGCTGCCAAACATCCCGGTTCCGAAACTGATGATGTCCTCGAACTCCACCGCCAGTCCGCCGCTACCCACGGTCACCGGAAAACACTTGATTACCGTGTTTGCAATCGGCGGGCTTGGCCTGATCGTCCTCTATTTCACTTACCCGCTTCTCGTACGGCAAGGCGCCCTGGAATGGATCGCCCCCGCGCGCGCCGATATCGTCGCTGGCTTTATAGCCTATGCCGTGTTCCTCGCGGCGTGCTGGATCTTTGTCGTGCGGACCGCCACGAATGGTTGGGCGAGTGTCGGGCTGCGCCGATGCGACCCCTCGCTCTTCTGGATCGGCGGTTTTCTCGCCTGCTTATGGATCGGCGTATCTTCCGCCTTATATGCGGCGTTGGGGATCTGGGAGCTGGCGTTGGCTGCCGGTGCCAGCCTGATCGCGCCGTTCCGCGATGACCCTGTGGCGATGACCGGTCTCTTTATTCTTGCCGGCCCGATGGCGGCACTTGTCGAAGAAATCCTGTTCCGCGGTCTGCTCTATGGCTGGCTGCGGCAACGGATGGGGATCGCTGTCTCGGCAATCGTCAGTGCGCTGCTGTTCACCGCGGCTCATTTCTACGTCTTTGTCGCAGGGATTGCGTTCGCTGTTGAAATGGCTGTCCTGGCCGTTCTGCTGGCCCTGCTATACGAGCTCAGTCGGTCCCTCTGGCCTGGAATCCTGGCCCACGCACTGAACAATGTGCTGCTGCTCACCCTCTATCTTTATCAGGGTTAGCGCGCAACACTAGGCGAAACAGTCTAGTTATCGGGAGCAACAGAATGTCCGAAACGGGATCACGGGATCTCTTATCCAAGATCGAGGCTGCACGCAGAAAAGTACTCGACGAAGGCAGGCCTGACGCCGTCGCCAAGCGCCGGTCGTTCGAAATGATGACCGCGCGGGAACGGGTCGCGGTACTGGCCGATGAAAGCAGCTTCCGGGAATTTGGCAGCCTTGTGGAACCGCACCGCGACAACGAACTGAACCGCGATCTCGACGCGCCCGCCGACGGCATCATCACCGGCACCGGCAAGATCGAGGGCCGCTACGCCAATATCGTGGCGCACGACTACACCGTCTATGGCGGCAGCAGTGGCAAGGTTGGTGGCCTCAAACTGGCGCGCGCCGTACAGCGTTCCATCGACCGCGGCATGCCGCTCGTCATGCTGCTGGAAGGTGGTGGGCATCGTATTCAGGACGGCATGAACGCAGCCCACTTCGCCGGCGCCTCCCCCGTCTTCCAAAATATGGCCCGGACGTCCGGCTGGATACCCACCGTGGCGGCGATGATGGGTCAGGGCTTCGCCGGCCCAACGAACTATTCCGCACTGTCCGACTTCGTGGTCATGGTCGGCGGCAAGGCGACGATGGGCATGGCGGGCCCGGCGCTGGTCAAGGCCGGCACCGGCGTCGAAATTTCCAAAGAAGATCTTGGCGGCGCAAAACGACAGGCGGCGCAGCAAGGCATCGCGGACCTCGCCGTCGATAGCGAAGAGGAATGCCTCGCAATGGCGCGCAAATTCCTGTCCTACCTGCCCAGCAACGCCCGGGCGCCGCTGCCGATCACGACCTGCGGCGACCCCATCGACCGGCGCGACGACAGCCTGTTCGATCTTGTGCCCGCCGACAGCCGCAAAGTGTACGACGTACGGAAGGTCATCGGCGTTCTCGCCGACAAGGGAAGCGTCTTCGAACTGAAGCCCGACTTCGCGCGCAACATCGTCACCGCCTTCATGCGGCTCAACGGGCGCCCGGTCGGCGTCGTCGCCAATCAGACCCTGCGCAAAGGCGGTATCCTGGATACGCCGTCCTGCGAGAAGGCAGCGCACTTCATCGCCATGTGCGACACGTTCGGCCTGCCGCTAGTGTTCCTGATCGACGTTCCAGGCTTCTCGATCGGCCCGTCGGCGGAAGAGAGCGGCCTCGGGCGGCGCAGCGGCCGCCTGTTCTATGAACTCGGGATCGCGACGGTGCCTCGGGTGTCCGTGGTGCTGCGCAAGGGCTACGGCGGCGGTTACTTCGCCATGGCCGGAGGTCGCAGCTTTGAAGCCGACGCCGCCTACGCTTGGCCTACCGCCGAGATATGCGCCATGTCGATCGAAGGCGCGGTGGATGTCGCCTTCCGGCGCGACTATCAGGATGCGGACGATCCCGCAGCGGTACGACAGAAGATGATTGATCGGATTAAAACACAGACGGAATCCATTGGTGCTGCAAGAGATTTTGGCATTGACGAAGTAATTGACCCGCGTGACACCCGGGCGTTGCTGATCGAAACGTTCGACAGTGCGCCGCGCCGCCGACCCGACCGCAACCCGCCTCGCTACCGCGCCATTTCACCGATCTAGCGGAGCGCGTGTTGATGGCGGAAGCGGCGATCGTGTACAAGTGTTGCGTATGTTAGGGAGGCTTCAATGTCCTTAAAAATTCAACCGCTGCCGGGCGCGACATTCGGGAGCCTCGTCCAGTATTCGGATACGAACAACGCGACCCAAGCTGTCGCCGCAGCCGAAGCGGAACCGTCTGCATTGCCAAACGCCCTGTATGCCTCGCACGGTCTGCTGCTGATGAAGGGCATGCAGGCGGTTAATGACGAGCCGGCCCTCCTGGCGCGATTGAGCCGTCTGTTCGGTCCCGAAGTCGAGAATTATCACCAGGCACTGACAACGGCGAACTACGTGCATGTCGATGTGCCGGAGATCTTTATCGTCTCGAATATTCCGCCGAGCGACCGTTCGCCGCCGGCGCAGCCGGAACCGCCCCTAACCAAAGAGGGCGCATTGCCCGTCCAGTTTCCGCACCGCAGAGGCTGGCACACAGACCAAAGTTATCGCCGGCCGCCGCCGGACATTTCCCTCTTCTACGCGGCGGTCGCCGCACCGAAAGGGCAAGCCCAGACGCTCTACGCCGACGGCATCGCTGCTTACGAAGCTCTATCCCCAAATCTAAAGACGCGCGTCGACAATCTCGTGGGCATTCACGTCAAACCGGGTACCGGGCGGGCCGAATATGCGGTGCGCGCCGGCGAGACGCCGCAGCCGCTGCGCCCGCACGAACGACCGCAGCATCAGCCGGTCGTCAGGGTGCATCCGGTGACGGGACAACGGGCACTGTATCTTTGCGAAGCAGGACAGATGGATTGGGTCGAAGGCCCCTTCGTCGGCATGGAGCCTGGACCGGATGGAGACGGCGCCGCGCTGCTGTATGAGATCATGTCGCACCTCACCCAGCCGCAATTCGTCTACGCCCATGAGTGGGACGAAGGCGACTTGGTGATTTATGACAACCGCACCTTGCTGCACGCCGCGACCTGGTTCGAAGCGGACAAACATAAGCGGTTGATGTGGCGGACCACCGTTCGCGGCAATCCTGGCGAAGAGTATGCCGGCGAGCGCAATAGCTGGGTTCCTGCGGAAGACACCGCTTCTTAAGCGCTAGACGCTAATCCTTGCGAACGAAGAGAAAGTCGCCGCCCTCGTGACCGGCAAGACGGATGTCCGAATATTCCGGCGTTTGCTCGGCATTGAGCACGACGGTGTGGCGGATTTTTTCGAAGAGTTGCGTGCCGTCGATTACGCCCTCGTTCTCGTGTAGCGCCTTCAGGAACTGCGCGGCAAAAACCGAGTGCCGACCGCCGCCGGAATCGGCAACCGGCTCAAGCCCGCCAGACGAGAGCACGACGCGCGCCCGCTTCTCCGCCATATGTGCGATATAGTCCGCCTTCCGGTCCGGTATCTTGATGGACCGGGTGAGCGTACCGGAATAACAGCTATCGGCGATGACCATGACGTGCTTGGCAAAGACCGCCTGAAGCGTATCGGTCAGGCTGGAATTCGCCAGCCAACGTGAACGCCGGTCCTTTCTCGCATCCGCCGGGAGCCAGTAGCCGCGCCCCGACTGATCATCGAGCCAACCGTGCCCCGCATAATAGATGATGAGGTTGTCATCCTCCGTGAGCCGATCCCGCAGTTCATCGAAGGCGTCGATAATGTCGTCGCGCGACGGATTGGTCAGCAGTGTAACCTTGAAACCATAATTTGCCTTTAAGGTCGAAGCAACGGCGCGAGCATCGGCAACGGCTGTCTTCAACTGCGGCAGTGTTTCGTAATCGTTGATGCCGATGACCAGCGCGTGATAGGTGCCGAACGCAACATTTGGAATGTCACGCGTCCGGTTCACCAGGATATATCTCTCGGCGCGGTTGCCGTCCACGTCGAACGCCGCGACCCGGACCTTGCTCGTTCCCAGCTTTACCGGAACGTCCGTCGAGAATCGGCCATCCTTACGACCGAATTCGACCGCCTCCCCGTTAACTTCAACACGCACCAGCGGACCGTCATCCTTGACCAGACCTTGGATAGTAATTGTTGCGGTTTTGGTTTCCAGTTCGGCGGCGGTTCGTATTTGCGGCGGCGCCTTGTCCTGCGACACATCCAGGCCACGCTGGCGCTGCTGTAGAATCAGCGCCTGCCGCTGCATATCCAGCTTCTGCCGCTGCAGAGCCAGCTCCTGTTCAACGCGTTCGCGCTCCATTTGCAAACGCATTTCCTTGAGTTTCGTTTCCGAGGCCAGCCGCTCGCGTTCGAGGGCCAAACGCTCTTGCACGAGCGCCTTGTCACGCACGTTCGGTTTTGGCGGCGCACTGACTGCCTTGGTCTGCGGCTTTGGCGTCACCGGTTCAGGCTTCTTTGCCACCATGGTTTTTGCTGGCGGTGGCGTTTTTTGGGGTTCGATAGGCCGTTTTTCCGGCGCATTCGGTTGAACCTTGGGCGCCAGGTCAAGGCGCGCAAGTGCGCCATGTTCGCCATACTCAAGAACAATCATCTTGCCGGCGCGGCGCGGATCGGCAAATGCAATCGTCCCGGACTTTAAGTGAACATAAACCTCGAAGCAGCCGGACAGCGGTTCCGCACCTTCGCCGAAGTTCTGGTAGTAGATCGAGCCGACGGTGATGCACTGCTTGTCCTGTTCGACACGCCATGTGCCGTCGCCATTGTCGCCATTGCCGAACTCGTTGGCATCGAAACTACCGTTGGCGTTAAAAGTCATCGCCCAGTTCGCATCAGAGCTGCCGCTGCCGTCGTCCGGAAAGTTCGCCAGATGCAGATCTTCGAACAAGCGCTGTATGTCCGGCCCGTTCAATTTGCGGAACTCCGCCACGTTTTGAGCCAGCTGCAATCCGCGGTCACGGGAGTCTTTTGCCGAAACGGTTTGTGCCGTCATCGACAACGTAACCGCAAAAGCAATTGAAAGGGCAACGATGTGGAACGTTCTGATCATGGCATTGATTATACTAGAAAAGCGCGGAGATGTATCCAAGCAACCTTGACCCATTGCAATTGGGTCTATGAAGCGGCCCGAGCCAGGGGAAGGTCGACGTAGAAATTCGAGCCCCGACCAACAACCGAGTCAAAACCGATATTGCCACCGTGCGCATCGACAATCGCTTTGCTGATGGCAAGGCCCAATCCCGTTCCCGATACGCCATGGCCGGGGGCGGCGCGCGAAAACCGCTTAAAAATCTGGTCTCTAAAGCTTTCGGGGATACCCGGACCGTTATCCGATACCGAGAATCGCAACATGCCATTAGCCACGGTTAACGCGGTCCATACTCTTTCGCCAGTCGGCGAAAATTTGACGGCATTGGAGATCAAGTTGGTGAGAACCTGCCCGAGGCGCTGCTTGTCACCGGCAACGCCCAAACATTCTTCAACGTCGCACGCGATAACGATGTTCTTTTCGTCAGCCATGCCGGATAGATTCTGACAGGTCTCCTGCAACAACAAACCGGGCTGAATGGTCTCAAAATCAAAAGTCAGAGATCCCGATTCAAGCTGCCTAACATCGAGCAAGTCGTTCACTAGCTCTATGAGGTTGACCGTATTCCGGTTGGCGATGGAGATCAGTCCTTGAACCTGTTCCGGCAGATCCCCGAATTCGCCGCTTTCCAGCAATCCCAGCGTCCCCCGTATCGACGTTAACGGCGTGCGGAGTTCATGAGACACTGTTGCCAGAAACTCGTCCTTCAAGCTTTGCAGCTCGACTTCATGCGCCACTCGTTGCATCGACGACTTCAACGCCTGCCGCAGCTCCAACTCATCAACCGCCAGGGAAGCTAAATCGGCAAGGATTTGACGCTGGCTATCGCTCAACGTCCGAGGGCGTGTGTCGATTGCGCACAACGTGCCCAAGTTGAACCCATCATGCGTACGAAGCGGCGCGCCCGCATAGAACCGGATCTTCGGATCGGACGTGACCAACGGATTGTCGGCAAACCGAGGGTCGGCAAGCGTGTCATCGACAACAAAAATATCGTCGCCCAGTATCGCATGAGCACAAAATGCGAGGTCCCGAGAAGTCTCGACTGCGTCCAGCCCCCGCCTCGATTTGAACCATTGGCGCTCCTTATCCACCAGAGAGACGAGCGCGATCGGCACATCGATTAATTGAGAAACCAGACTAGTAATTCTATCGAATACTATTTCCGGCGGTGTATCCAATACTTTATAGGATTCCAGTTTGGCTAGACGTTCGCGTTCTGATTTTGGCAAAGGTGCAATTTTCATATCAAAACACAAACAATTCATTCTGATTTCTACTGCCGGAACCGGCTGACAATAAGAGATATTACTTACCGGACAATAAACAAGCGTTCCCGTTCGTTTGGTACCGGCTAACCAGAAATCGAGACGAAAAAGGTTGGCACAACGGAAATTACCAGGAGCGCTGCAAACACGATATTGATGACACGACTTTTCTTCGGGTCATAGAGGTGACGGCGTAGCGCGCTGCCGGCAAAAATCCAGGCGAAATCGGCGATGACGAGAATCGAGAAACAGAGAAGAACCTCAGCAAGCCCAGAATACAAGGGCGCCTCTGGGATCAAATCGAAACCGGCAAAGAGTGCGGCGAACGCGGCGTAAGCTTTAGGGTTGGAGAGATTGAACACCAAGCCTGTGACGAATCCTGGCGCATTCGTAGCGCCCGCACCTTGAGCGCGCGGCGCCGCGGTGGCAATCCGATAAGCAAGGTAGATAAGATAGGCGAAGGAAACCGCACCCAGCACTTTGGCGGCGTTTGGAATTGACAGGATCGCTGTCAGCAGACCCGCGGCAACACCAAGAATGACAATCGCCGCGCCTGTCATGATCCCGAACAGATAGATCCGGGCGTCCCGCCACTCAAATGCGGCTCCCGCCGCAGCGAGGCTCAACGTGGCCGGGCCGGGGCTACCGACAAGCGCAAACCCTGCCACGATAAATCCCCAAAACTCACCAGCGTTCATCTGCCGTCGACTTCGGACATAAAATCTTCGAACTTGCCGCTTTTGCTACGCGGGATGTCTTCCAAGTAGGTGAATGTCACGGACATCTTCGCGGGTATGCGCGCCGTCATATGGCGCGCCAGTTGCTCTTCCTCCGCAGCCGTCAGGTTCCGTTCGGTTACAAGCCGTGCTTCGAGATGCGTGGCCGAGCGCTGGATGACCTGGTGCTGGCGAACCGGCGCGATCGCAGTCAGCCCACGGGACCCGAAAGCAGGCCAGATCTTCTCTCCATTCGGCAGGACAAGCATGTTGCGGACCCGGCCCAAAATGCGACGGATCGTCGGCAAGCCACGCCCACAGCTACAAGGTTCGGCAACCTCCACAAAATCGCCAACCTCGTAGCGGATCAGCGGCGTAGCAAAATTGGTTAGCGGGGTTACAATCAAACGGCCGGTCTCACCGGGCGCGCAAGGCACGTTTGCGTCGTTTAACACTTCGACAAGCACACTCTCCGCCATTGTGTGGTAGACAGGAACGTCGGGGCACTGCAAGGCGACGATACCGAGTTCTTGGGCGGAATAAATATCATGCAGCGGCGCGCCCAACGCCGCTTCGCAGGCCGCCCGATCGTCCGGATCGAGAACTTCGCTCATCGTCGTTACGCTGTCGAGTTGCGGCAAGTCCTCGCCGCGATCTACCAGGTTCCTCAGGTTTGACGGATAGGTCGTCAAAAGCTTTGGCTGTACTTGGCGCAGCCATGCCCCTTGATCCGCCGCTGAATTTCCGACGTCGAAATAATAGAATGGCCCGGTCATGTACCCCTTCATCCAGGGAACCGGCGTTCCGGCCGCGGCCAGTTTGCGTTGCGTAGCCGTCAGCCGCGTGATCCCGGCATAGCGCGCAGCCGGATCGTAATCATGCCAGCGAAAGTGCCGGAGATTGTTGGCATAGTAAAACAGGTTGGTAACGGCGCTGGTCTTGATGCGAACCGGCTTCCCGGTCGATCCCGACGACTGCGCCGTACTCACACGGCCATGCGCCTGTGGCGGCGCCTCGGATATCAAGGTGTCTCCGAAACTTTGCAAGTCCGAACGCGTGAGGATCGGCAATGTCCGCCAACAATCCATGTCGAGCGGCACATCGATATCGATCAGCCCCAGCAAATGTTCCCGGTAATGCGGCACGGTCGCGAGGCAATGCGTCAGCAACCCGCGCAACTGACCAAGCTGCCGGGTCTGAAGCTCCTCGGCGGAAAGCCACTGCGATCGGTCGAACTGCGCGTGAAGGGCCACGACAGAGGCGGCATCGCCGGTGGGCACGCGGGGCCACAGCAGCGAGGAGTCGCGAGAACTTAGAGTGTAACGGTGCGCCATCGGAGCATCATACCGAACCAGCAGTTACTCGTTACTCAGAACCTCCTTCACGCCGGCTACAATTTTCGTGCGGTCGGGGAAGACGTGATCTTCGAGCACCGGGCTGTACGGGATCGGCACCTGCAGGGCACAGACTCGTTTCGGCGGCGCCTTCAGGCTTGCGAAGGTCGCCGGATCTTCCATGACCAATGTCGCAATTTCGGCAGACGCGCCCGCTGTTGGGCCTGCCTCGTCGGCAACGAGAAGGCGTCCGGTCTTGCGCACCGATGCCCGGATGGTCTCCGCGTCCATCGGAATCAAGGTCCGCGGATCCACGACTTCGACGGAAACACCCTCCACCGCGAGCAGTTCCGCGGCGGCCAATGCCTCCTGAACCTGCCAAGCGAGAGCTACGACAGTTATGTCGCTACCTTCGCGCTTAACGTCCGCCTTTCCGAGCGGGACGGTGTAATCCTCCTCCGGCACTTCGCCCTTGAGCCCCGCGAGACGGTTCGACTCGAAGGCGATGACCGGATTGTTGTCACGGATCGCGGACTTCAACAGCCCCTTCACGTCATACGGCGTTGACGCCAGTGTAATCTTCAGCCCTGCCATGTTCATAAACATCGAATAGGGGCTTTGCGAATGCTGCGCCGCGCTGCGCCCGCCACCGCCGACCGACGCGCGGTACAGGATCGGGAACTGTGCCTGCCCACCGAACATATAATGGATCTTGGCTGCCTGATTGACGATCTGGTCCATGGCAACGAAGGCGAAGGTAACTTGCCGCCAGTCGACGATCGGCCGGAAGCCGGAACTGGCCGCCCCGATCGCCATCCCCGTCAGTGCGCTTTCCGCGATCGGTGTCGCGCGCACCCTGCTTTCGCCAAATTCCTCGACAAGCGGGAATGGCGCGTCGGTAGACATGTGAAAGGTCTTCAGGTCGCGCCGCATTTCCTCGGCCAGCGCTTCCATGGCGGCCTCTGCAAAGGTGATTTCCCGCATGATCACATCGCCTCCTGGTCGGCATACAAATCGTCAAGCGCGGCCTCCGGCGCCGGGAACGGGCTGGCCTTGGCGTAAGTAACGGAGGCTTCGATGGAAGCGAGAACTTCCGCATCCATCGCTTCCCATTCTTCGTCACTGAACTGCCCCTGCTGGCTTTTCAAATGATCGACCAACCGGGCGATAGGATCCTTTTTCATCCACAATTCGATTTCTTCCGGCGGGCGCTGATCCGGTTGATTCGGTCGCTCCGTATGCTTGCGCCAACGATAGGTCTTGCATTCGATCAGGGTCGGTCCCTCCCCCGCACGGGCGCGCGCCACCGCCTCCGACGCGGCCTCATACACGGCGAAGATATCATTGCCGTCGACGATCACACCGGGGATGCCGTACCCTGCCGCCCGTGCAGCCACGTCTTCATGCGCAAGAGTCTGTGCAGCTGGCGTCTGCGCCGAATGCAGATTGTTCTCGCAAACATACAGCATCGGCAGTTTCCATTTTGCCGCGATATTGATCGACTCGTGGAACGGCCCTGCGTTCGAGGCACCGTCGCCGAAGAAGGACACGGCAACCCTCCCCTTCCCCTCGAGCTGCGCCGCCAATCCGGCACCGGTCACGATGGGAATACCGCCGGCGACAATGCCATTCGCGCCCAGCATGCCGATCTCGAAATCTGCGATATGCATCGAGCCGCCCTTGCCCTTGCAATAGCCGCCTTCCCGGCCATACAGCTCCGCCATCATGCGGTCCAGATCCGCCCCCTTGGCGATGCAGTGGCCGTGCCCGCGATGCGTACTGATGATCTGGTCGTCGCGGTTCAACGCGGCGCAGACGCCGACGGCAACCGCCTCCTCGCCGATATAGCAGTGCACCACGCCATAGATGTCGCCCGAATGGTAATCGGTCGACGCCCGCTCTTCGAAGCGGCGGATGGTCTGCATCATGCGTAGCATGTCGCGCTGTTTATCGGGCGTCGGATAGGGCATTACGCATCCTCTGATTTGGTTCGACAGCGATGGCCATGCTACGCGACCGGTGGCTGTGTCTCAAAGCGAGAACATGTCTGCCGCTAAATTATTGCGGAACGCCGGCCGCCTTGAGCGCCTTCGTCTGGCGGCGCTGCAGTTTCTTTTCGTCAAAACCGCCGATCAGGTCATGAAACAGATTGTGCCAATTCACCTCCGCCTTAAGGTGCATAAACACCGAACCGAGGCCGATCGCCGCGCGATCCATCAGCACGAACTCGCGCGGCGGCGTCACGCCGCCAAGCCGGCGAAGTTCCTCATGCACTTTGTTGGCGATGCGGGCGCCATACATGCCGCTTTCCGATTCCTGAATTTTCTGTACCTTGTCGTCCATCAGGGGCGCATAGACGAATTCCGCCCAGATATTCAGAACGTCGATCATCTCCTGGTCCAACCCGGTGAAGCCCCAGGTCTCGTATGCATGCAGTGCGCGATCACGGTCGTCGTCACGCAGACCGTGATAGAGATCGATCACACCGGCGACGAAAGAAGGCGCGAAGACCCGGATGCAGCCGAAGTCGAGCAAGTTCACCGTATGGTCCGGCCTAACGCTGTAATTGCCGAGATGCGGATCGCCATGGATGACACCGTATTCGTAGAACGGCACATACCAGGCGCGGAACATGTTGTGCGCAATCGTATTGCGCGCCTCCAAGTCGGCCTCCCGAAAATTCAGCAGCGGTTCGCCTTGGAGCCAGGACATGGTCAACAATCGCGCGGAGGACAGTTCGGAAACGGCTTCCGGCACATAAACACCAGGCTCTTTTGCCAGCATCGCGCCATACAGGGCCATATGCGCGGCTTAGCGACAGTAATCCAGTTCTTCCCGCAGGCGGGCGGAAAGCTCGGTATGAATCTGGTCCGTCGAGACCGCCTTGTCGTAGCGCTCATAGACCGAGAAGGCGAGACGAAGCTGCTTCAAATCCGCCTCGACCGCCGCCGTCATGTCCGGGTATTGCAGCTTGCAGGCCAGCAGGTCGCCGTCGGACGTGGTCGCGCGATGCACCTGTCCCAGCGACGCCGCATGTGCCGCATCGCGCTCGAACGTGTCAAAACGGTCGCGCCAATCCGGCCCTAGCTCCGACGCCATGCGACGGCGCACAAATGGCCAGCCCATCGACGGCGCATTGGCCTGAAGCTGCTTCAACTCCTGCATATACTCGTCGGGCAGCGCATCGGGAATGGTCGCCATGATCTGGGCGAACTTCATCAGCGGTCCCTTGAGTCCGCCAAGCGCCGCCTTCAAATCGCTCGCGTGGCGCTCCTTATCGATCTCCATCCCGAGATATTTCGATCCGGCGAAGCGCAGTGCCAATCCGCCAACCGCGCCGCCCACCCGCGCATACCGCCGCGCCCGGCCGGTCATGCTGTTTTTGTCGGAAGATGCCATCGACGTTAAATGGGGATGCGGAAGGCCGCTGTCAAAGGCGGCCCCGGTCAACGCGATAGGGCGTCAAATCGATATCCGGGTCACGCCCTGCAACAAGATCGGAAATGATGCGGCCGCTGATCGGCCCCATGGTCATGCCGACATGACCGCCGCCGGCGGCGATATAGACGTTCGGATGGCCGGGCACCGCGTCGATATAGGGCACGCCGCTGGGCGTCGAAGGCCGGAAACCGAGCCATGTGCTCTGTTCTTCCGAGCGGAATCCGCGCACGGAGTCGGCGACTCGGCCGATCATGCGACGCGCCCGCGTGTAATCCGGCGGTGCTTCGTTGCCGCCAAGCTCGACGCCGGTGGTCAGACGCATCCCGTCTTCCATGGGGGACAAGAAAACCGAATGCGCCGTCAGGGCGACTGGCCGGTTCAGTGGCGTTTCCGGATGTGGCAGCATGACGTGATAACCACGTTCCGCATCGAGATTGATTCGGGCGCCGAACAGCCGCGCGAAGCGCTTCGACCAGGAGCCTGTAGCAATGACGACAATATCCGCCTCGGCGTCGTGGGCATCGGTGCGGACTTGGTAAGGACCCTGGCCGGTCACATCCGTCACACCCTGTTCGACAACCGTTCCACCATTGGCAACGAAGGCTTCGGCAAACCGCGCAACCAAGCGGCCCGGGTCGCGGATCGCGGAGTTGTCGTCGAAGAACAGGCCACGTGCAAACTTCGGTGCCAAGGCAGGTTCGAGCTGACGGATCTCGTCTCCGGATACAATGTCGAACTGGCGTCCGCAATGCCGCAACACCTCGACCTCGAATTGGGCACAGGCGAAGCTCACTTCGGTTTCATAGACCTTGAGCATGCCACGCCGGCTGACCAGCGGTTCCGCGTCGGCCTGCCGGATCAGCGTGTCATAGGCGGCATGCGCGCGGTCGAGCAGCGCCGACTTTGCGGTGGCGTTCGCCATCACCCGCGCCGGACGGCAGTTGGCAAGGAAGCTCAGCAGCCAGGGTGTCAGTTTTGGCAGATAGCCCCAGCGGATCGAGAGCGGCCCGTACGGATCGAGCAGCATGCCCGGCACCTTGGCCGGTAGGCCCGGCATCGCCGTCGGCAGACAGCTCGCCAGACTGATGACGCCCGCATTGCCCGAAGACGTCCCTGTGCCGAATGCGTCCGGTTCGAAGATCGTGACGTCGTGGCCGTCGCTTTGCAGGAACAGCGCCGTACTGACGCCCGTAATGCCGCCGCCGATGACGGCAACGCGGCGCGGTGCGACGGCGCTCACAGCAAGTCTTCGAGTTCGTCGATGAAGCTTTCGACCACGCCGAGCCCGCGTAGCCAGAAATTCGGGTCTGTCGCATCGAGGCCGAACGGCGCGAGCAGCTCCTTGTGGCGCAGAGTGCCTCCAGCCCGCAGCATATCAAAATATTTGTCGACGAAATCTGGCCCCGAATCCTGATAGAGCGAATAGAGGGAATTCACCAGACAGTCGCCGAATGCATAGGCGTACACATAGAACGGCGAATGAATGAAGTGCGGAATATAGGCCCAGAAGTGACCGTACTCTTCCTCGAAGCGAATTGCGGGTCCCAGGCTTTCACCCTGAACCTCGAGCCAGATCTCCGATAGCTGCTCCGCCGAAAGTTCGGCTTCGCGGCGCGCGTCATGCACCTTGCGTTCGAACTCGTAGAACGCAACCTGCCGGACCGCGGTGTTAATCATGTCCTCGACTTTGGAGGCCAGCATGGCGCGCCGTGCCGTCGTATCGGTCGTCGCGTCGAGCATCGCCTGGAAGGTCAACATCTCGCCAAACACCGACGCCGTCTCCGCCAGTGTCAGTGGCGTGTCTGACATCAACTGTCCCTGCGGCCCCGCCAGCACCTGATGCACCCCGTGGCCCAGTTCATGCGCCAAGGTCATGACATCACGCGTCTTGCCCTGATAGTTGAGCAGTAGATAGGGGTGCGCAGACGGCACGGTCGGATGAGCGAAGGCGCCCGAAGCCTTCCCAGCGCGTGCCGGTGCGTCGATCCAGGCGTTGTCGAAGAACTTCTTGCCGATCCCTGCCAGTTCGCCGGAGAATGCGCCGTAAGCGTTCAGCACCGTGTCCTGCGCCTCGGCCCAGGGGACGATGCGGTTGTCTTCGTCAGGCGGCGGCGCGTTGCGGTCCCAATAGTCAAGCTGCTTGACCCCAAACCATTTCGCCTTGATGTCGTAATAGCGGTGCGAGAGGCGCGGATAGGATTCCTTCACCGCCGACACCAGCGCGTCAACGACCTCGTCTTCCACATAGTTGGACAGGTTGCGCGACGATACCGGCCGCGCGAAATTGCGCCAGCGGTCTTCGATCTCCTTGTCCTTGGCAAGCGTGTTTGTGATCAACGACAACAGCCGGATATTGTCCCCGAGCACTTTGCCGACGCTCTTCGCCGCCTCCTTGCGGGCCTTGCCGTCATGATCCGAGAGCAGGTCGAAAATCTCCGTTGCCGTCAGCGTCCGGCCGCGATAGGGAAAGCGCAGCTCCGCCATCGTCTCATCGAACAGGCGCGTCCAGGCTGCCCGGCCGGAAACGTATTTCTCATACAACAGTTTCTCGATATCGTCGGAGAGCTGATGCGGCCGCATCGCGCGAACGTCCCGCAGCCAGGGCGCATAGTGCGCCAGCGCCGGTGATGCCGCGATCTGCGAATCGAGCACCGCATCGTCGATCCGGTTGAGTTCCAAGGTGAAGAACAGCAGGCGGGTGCCGATGTCGTTCGCGCGTTCCTGCATTGTTTGGTAGAACCGGCCAACTTCGGGATCGCTCACATTGCCCGCATGAACGAGGCCGGCATAGCTCATTACCCGGCCAAGAATTTCCTGGATGCGTTCATATTCCGCAATCGCAGTCGCAAGCGCATCGCCTTCCAAGCCTGTAAGCTTGCCCTGACAGGCTGCCGCAAAAGCGTCCGAAGCCGATGTCGCCTCGGCAAGATCCGTCTCCAATTCAGGCGCATCCTGCGCCGGATACAGATCGGCAAGGTCCCATTCCGGCAACGTTCCGAGCGCGGTGGCGTCGTTCATGACTTTCTCTCCTCTGGCGAAACCGATATATGTCCCATAAATGCCGCCGACAAGCGGGAAAAACGAAACGGGGTAGGGACGATGATTGATTACGATTCAATGCGCAATCTGCCGTCGATGTTTTTCGACCGAGCAAAGCGCCTCGGCGACAAGCCTTTCCTGTCAGCAAAGCCCGACGAACGCTGGCAGTCTTTGAGCTGGACGGAAGTCGCGGAACAGGCCAGCGCCCTATCGCGCGGTCTCCGCGGTCTGGGTGTCGAGGCGGGCGACCGGGTCGCCATCGTCTCGGAAAACCGGCCCGAATGGCTGATTGCCGATCTGGCGATCATGTCCGCTGGCGCCATCAGCGTACCCGCCTACACGACCAACACGGTCGAAGACCATTTCCATATTCTCTCCGACAGCGGCGCAAAAGTCGCCATCGTCTCCACCGCTGACTTGGCCGAGCGGCTCGTCCCGGCCGCGCAACGGGCACCGGAGACCCATAGCCTGATTTCGATCGAGGCGGCTCCCAAGGGCGCGCAGGGCGCGCATATGGTCTCCTGGGCGGAAACGTTGGAAGCAGGACGCACCATGCCGGACGACGTCGCCGCAAAGGTCGACGCAATCGACCGCACGGACCCAAGTTGCATCATCTATACATCCGGTACGGGTGGGCGGCCAAAGGGCGTGATCCTCAGCCACGGGGCGATCCTGTGCAACTGCAAGGGGGCATACGACCTGCTGCGCAAACTGCCGGACTTCGTCGAGGACGGCGAGCGCTTCCTCTCCTTCCTACCGCTATCGCATTCCTATGAGCACACGGCAGGACTTCATTTTCCTACCTCAATCGGCGCAGAAATATTTTACGCTCAGGGCATCGACAAGCTCGTCGGCAACATGGCGGAAGTCTCGCCGACGATCATGACGGCGGTCCCGCGGCTGTACGAAGCGATCCACGGCCGCATTGTGAACGGGGTCGAACAAGCCGGCGGCCTGAAGAAAGCGCTCTTCATGAAGGCCGTCGCGCTGGGCCGGCAGCGCTACGAAAATCCGAACGGGCTCTCAGCCCCGCAACGTCTTCTCGACTCGCTGTTGGACCGCCTGGTTCGTGCCAAGGTAGCCGAACGGTTCGGCGGTCAGCTCAAGGCGTTCGTATCCGGCGGCGCTCCGCTCAATCCTGAGACCGGCACCTTCTTCCTAGCGCTGGGCGTCCGAATTTTGCAGGGCTACGGCCAGACCGAGTCGGCGCCCGTCATCAGCTGCAATCCCGTCGAAGGAGTCCGCATCCACACCGTCGGGCCGCCATTGACCGACGTGACGGTCATGATCGCCGAGGACGGCGAGATCCTGGTTCAGGGCGAACTGCTGATGGACGGCTACTGGAACAACCCGGAAGCCACCGCGGAAGTATTGAAAGACGGATGGCTGCACACCGGCGATGTCGGCGTTCTCGACGCCGACGGCTATCTTCAGATCACCGATCGTAAGAAGGACATTATCGTCAATACGGGCGGTGACAACCTGTCACCGCAACGGGTCGAAGGCATGCTGACGATCGAACCGGAGATCGGCCAGGCCATGGTGTTCGGCGACCGGCGTCCGTATCTCGCGGCGTTGCTGGTTCCCGAGGAAGACATCAAACGGAAGGCCGTCGACGATCAGGACCTGCGGCGCATATTGAGCGAAGCCATCGACCGCGTGAATAAGAAGCTCAGTACCATTGAGCGTGTGCGCCGCTTCGAGATTGCCTCCGAGCCCTTTACTACCGACAATGAGATGATGACACCGAGCATGAAAATCCGGCGACATATCATCATTGGAAAATATGGCAAGGCGCTGGAAGCGCTCTACGGCGGTTAGATGGAGAATCCCTAATCGAGCTGTTGTAGAGCTTCGCGCAGCAGCTCGAGCCTGTAGGGTTTGGTAAGAAACGAAATCGACAGCTCGCCTTCCGAGGCGAGCTCGGCGATCGACTTGCCATAGACGGAGATCATGCCCGACACGACGAGGACGCGCGCTGTGCAACCTCGTCCGACCAGCCAGCGAACGAGTTCGACACCGTTCGTTTCCGGCATGAGGATATCCATGACGATCTTCGTCGGGTCAAAGCTCTCGAAGGCCTGTTTGAACGCGCTGGCACTCCCGGTGACCATTACGTCATAACCAAGACTAGTTCCGACGATACCGACGAATTCCGCGAGTTCCGGTTCATCGTCAACAATAAGAAGACGTTCCTCAGGCATCGGGTAGTTTGTAATCTTTGAACTGCTCGCGCAACTCGGTCTTGAGTACCTTGCCGGTCCCTCCGATCGGGAACGAGTCGACCACGACGACATCGTCCGGCAGCCACCACTTCGCGACCTTGTCTTCCAGATAACCAAGGATATCCTGCTTGTCCGGCGTCCGGCCCGTCGCCGGCACGATGAGCAGCAGCGGCCGCTCGTCCCATTTCGGGTGCGCAATCCCAATCACCGCCGCCTGCATGACGTCGGGATGCCCCATCGCCACATCTTCGAGATCGATAGAGCTGATCCACTCGCCGCCGGATTTGATAATATCCTTCTTGCGGTCGACGATCTGCATATAGCCGTGCTCATCGATCGATGCGACATCGTTCGTGTCGAACCAGCCATCCGCATGCGCCTCCGACTCGTCGAGGCCGAGATAACCGCTACAGATGAACGGCCCCCGCACCTTCAGCTCGCCATAGGCGACGCCGTCATGCGGCAGGGCATTACCCTCGTCGTCGGTAATTTTCATTTCGACGCCGAAGGGCGGGCGCCCCTGCTTGCACTGTATATCGAGGCGTTGTTCCTCCGGCAGATCGCGCATCGCCGGCGACAGCGTGTTGATTGCACCGACCGGCGACATTTCCGTCATGCCCCAGCCGTGCCGCACTTCGACACCGAATTCCTCCTCGAACGCCTGGATCATCGAGCGTGGTGCCGCCGACCCGCCAATTACAATTTGTTCGAGATGGTCGAGTTTCTTGCCGTGCTCGCGCATGTAGGTGAGCAGCATGATCCAAACCGTCGGCACGCCGGCGGTAAAGGTAACCTTTTCCTGGTCGAGTAGTTCGTAGACCGCCTCCCCATCGAGCCGCGCGCCAGGCATGACAAGTTTGGTTCCGGTCATCGTCGCCGCGTAGGGAATACCCCAGGCGTTGGCGTGAAACATCGGCACGATCGGGAGAATGCATTCGCCGTCGGACAGGTTGAGCACGCTTGGCATTGCCACTGTAAGGGAATGCAAAACCGTCGCCCGGTTCGAATACAGCACGCCCTTCGGATTTCCCGTCGTGCCTGAGGTGTAGCAAAGCGACGACGCTGTCCATTCGTCAAATACCGGCCAGTCATACCCATCCTGATAACCGTCGATCAGGTCTTCATAACAGATCAGATTGTCCATCGTGCTGTCGGGCATGCCGGCGCGGTCAGTCATGACCACGATGCCCTTCACAGTTGCCGCCTGCGAAGCAACCTGCTCGATCAAGGGCACGAAAGTCTGGTCGACAAAGACATACTTATCCTCGGCATGATCGAGCATGTAGAGGATCTGCGAAGGGTGCAGACGCGGGTTCATCGTGTGGCACACCGCCCCCATGCCGGAGACCGCAAAGTAAATCTCGTAATGCCGGTAGGTGTTCCAGGCGATGGTGCCGATCCGGTCGCCCTCCTCGACACCGAGCGCCACCAGGGCGTTGGCGAGACATTGCGACCGGCGGTGCGCTTCGGCATAGCCATAACGGTGGATCGGTCCTTCCACCGTCCGCGAGACAATCTCCTGATCGCCATATACCGCCGCCGCATGGCGGATCAGCGACGACACCAGGAGCGGCGTATCCATCATCAAACCGCGCATAAATATTTCCTTTCGCCCTGTCCCGCTACGACCCGTTCTCGCGCAGGTCGCGCTGGTGACCGGCCCGGCTCTGCGCTTCGATGAAGACGCGCGTAATCTCCGGAAACTCGCTCTTGATCCGCGCTTCTAGCTCGGAGATGGCCCGCTCCACATCATTCGCGTCGATCTCATCGACAAAATCCAGGCTGATGTTCAGCAGCACATCCATTGGACCAAAATGTACCGTCAGCACTTCGTTCGTTTGCTTTATGCGGTCGTCGGCAGCAACAATTTTCTTGATCCCTTGAACAACGGACGGCAGCGCCGCCTCGCCGATCAGAAGCCCTTTGCATTCATAGGCCAGCGCCATAGCTGTAATCGCCAGAATGATCCCGATGCCGACCGACGCGACCCCATCGAGAATCGGCATATTCAACGTGTCTGACAGATACACGCCAACGAAGGCGACGAGCAGACCGAGCACTGCCGCGGTATCCTCGAACAGAACGGTGAACACCGTCGGGTCCTTACTACGGCGAACGGCCCTGACAAAACCGCGCCCTTCCGCCGTCCGCTGAAACTCTCGATACGCGACGATCCAGGCATAAATCTCGAACACCATTGCAAAGCCGAGCACGATGTAATTCACGAACACATCATTGACCGGATGCGGATGCTGGATCTTTTCGATTCCTTCGTACAGCGAGACGCCGGCACCGCCCGCAAAGATTAAGATCGCAACGACGAAGGTCCAGAAATAGAGCTCCATGCCATAGCCGAAAGGATGCTGCGCATCTGCCGGCCTCGCAGCGCGCCGCCCGCCATAGAGAAGCAAGCCCTGGTTTCCCGTATCCACGAGCGAGTGGACCGCCTCACTCAACATCGCCGAACTGCCGGTGATGGCCGACGCGGTAAACTTCGCAACGGCGATCATCGCGTTCGCGACAAGCGCGGTATAAATGACTTTCTTGGATGAAGCGCTGGCCATGCGGCAGTTTCCCCCCCGAATCGATGCGCGGAACGTAGCGTGAAGGCCTTGCTGCGGGCAAGCCAGGTCCATCGCGGCTGCGCATGGTTACGATTTATTCGTAAACTCCTCCTTATCTTTCGGCAATTTTTCGCTGGTAAAGCGCAAATCGACGTAAGGTTCTTGCGAAACTGCGACAGGAACGTTGTTTCGATTTGAAATTACCGCGCGTCGAAGTACCTTTTTTGACGATTCACGGGCGTATCCGAACGCAATCAGGGTGACGAATATGGCTGTTCCGATGGTATCGCTGGACGATAAATACGCGCTCGAATCGGGCCGCGTCTTCCTGACGGGGATCCAAGCCCTTGTCCGATTGCCATTGATGCAACGCCAGCGCGACGTCGCCGCGGGACTGAATACCGGTTGTTACATCTCAGGCTACCGGGGTTCGCCGCTCGGTGCACTCGACCAGCAGCTGTGGCAGGCAAAGCCTTTCATCGAAAAGAACCACATCCGCTTCGAGCCCGGCGTGAATGAAGATCTCGCAGCGACCGCGGTCTGGGGCAGCCAGCAACTCAACCTGTTTCCGGATGCGGCCTATGACGGCGTCTTTTCGATGTGGTACGCGAAAGGCCCCGGTGTCGACCGCTCAGGCGATGTGCTGCGGCATGGCAATATGGCTGGCTCGTCGAAACATGGCGGCGTGCTGCTGCTTGCCGGCGACGATCATACTTGCAAATCGTCCACCACTGCACACCAGACAGAATTCGGCTTCAAGGACCTGATGATCCCCGTGCTGAATCCGTCTGGCGTACAGGAATTCCTCGATATGGGAATCCACGGCTGGGCGATGTCTCGCTATTCGGGGTGCTGGACCGCCTTCAAGGTCGTCGCGGAAACCGCGGACACATCGGCGTCCGTCTATGTCGACCCGAACCGTATCCAGATCGTCGAGCCGAACGATTTCGAAATGCCCCCGGGTGGCCTCAATATCCGCTGGCCGGATGAACCGCTGGATCAGGAAGAGCGACTTCATCGTCATAAGCTCTATGCGGCGCTTGCCTATGCACGCGCCAACAAGCTGAACCGCCCCGTTATCGACGGGCCGAACCGCCGCTTCGGCATCGTCACCGCCGGCAAATCCTATCTCGATGTCATGCAAGCGCTGGAAGATCTCGGCATTGATGAGGCATACGCCAAGGAAATCGGCCTGTCGGTCTACAAGGTCGGCATGACCTGGCCGCTAGAGCGTGACGGCGTTCGTCAATTCGCCGAAGGGCTGGAAGAAGTTCTGGTCGTCGAGGAAAAGCGTGCCCTGATCGAAAACCAGTTCAAGGAACAGCTGTACAACTGGCGCGCCGACGTACGGCCGCGCGTCATCGGCAAATTTGACGATGAAGGCGAATGGATCCTGCCGTCCTTCAACGAACTGACACCGGGAACAATCGCCCGCGCCATTGCCAAACGGATCGACCGTTTCCACACGAGCCCGCGGATCAAGGAACGGCTCGCCTTCCTTGACGCCAAGGACAAGGCACTCGCGGGGATAGAACCGCCGATCAAGCGTACGCCCTATTTCTGCTCCGGTTGCCCGCACAATACCTCGACGAAGGTGCCGGAAGGCAGTCGCGCGCTAGCCGGGATCGGCTGCCACTACATGGCGCAGTGGATGGACCGCGACACCGATACCTTCACCCAGATGGGCGGCGAAGGCGTGACCTGGATGGGCCAGACGGCCTTTAGCAACACCAAACATGTGTTCGCCAACCTCGGCGACGGTACCTACTACCATTCCGGCCTGTTGGCGGTGCGCGCGGCGGTCGCGTCCGGCGCCAATATCACCTACAAGATTCTGTACAACGACGCGGTCGCAATGACCGGCGGCCAACCGCTCGGCGGCGGGCTGAGCGTCCCGCTGATTTCGCATCAGCTGTTCGGTGAAGGCGTGCGGCGCATCGTCGTCGTCAGCGACGAGCCGGAGAAATACTCCAACCGTTCAGGCCTGGCAGAAGGCGTTACCGTCGAACATCGCGACGAGCTCGACCGCATCCAGCGGGAGATGCGCGAACTCGAGGGCGTCACCGCGATCATCTACGACCAGACCTGCGCCGCGGAGAAGCGCCGCCGGCGCAAGCGCGGCACCTTCCCGGACCCGGCACGGCGTGTGGTCATCAACGACCTGGTCTGCGAGGGCTGCGGCGACTGCTCCGTACAGTCCAATTGCCTGTCGGTGGTGCCGGTCGAAACCGAATTCGGCCGCAAACGCACGATCGACCAGTCGAGCTGCAACAAGGATTTCTCGTGCCTCAAGGGCTTCTGCCCCAGCTTCGTGACGGTCGAGGGCGGGCAATTGCGCAAGCCGAAACCGGCTGCGGCAACACCGCAGGCCGATGTCTTCGAAGCCCTGCCGGATCCGACCCTGCCCACTACGGAATCGCCATACGGCATCCTGATCACTGGCGTCGGCGGCACCGGCGTCGTCACCATCGGCGCGCTGCTCGGCATGGCGGCGCATATCGAAGGCAAGGGCTGTTCGATCCTCGACATGACCGGATTGGCGCAGAAGGGCGGCGCGGTTCTGACCCATGTGCGCATCGCCAACGCGCCCGAGGATATCCACGCGGTCCGTCTCGCCTCCGGCGGCGCCAAGCTGCTGCTCGGCTGCGATATCGTGGTCGCGGCGGCTCCCGACGCAATGTCCAAGGTCGCGCCGGGCGAAACCACGGCGGTCATCAACACGCATGAGACGATCGTCGCGGACTTCACCCGGAACCCGGATCTCGAATTCCCGGAACCGGAATTGGAGCGCACCATCGCCGAACGGGCGGGCCACAACCGCGCCAGCTTCGTTGAAGGCACGCGGCTCGCAACAGCACTGCTCGGCGACTCGATCGCGACCAACATGTTCATGCTTGGCTATGCGTGGCAGATGGGGACGATCCCGATTGGCTTCGCCGCGATCGAAGAGGCGATTACGCTGAACGGCGTTGCAGTCGAGGCCAACAAGCGCGCCTTCCTCTGGGGCCGCCGCGCTGCACACAATCTGAACGCCGTCGACAAGGCGGCGGCACCGACCGCAGCCCTGGCACCCGAGCTGGCGACATCGCTGGAAGACATCGTTGAAAAACGCATCGCGTTTCTGACGGGCTACCAGGACGAAGCTTATGCGCGGCGTTACAAGGATCTCGTCGTCCGCGTCCAGACGGCAGAAGCAAGGGCGGTTCGTGACAGCGATACACTGGCGCAGGCAGTTGCCCGCTATTACTTCAAGCTTCTCGCCTACAAGGACGAATACGAAGTGGCGCGGCTCTATACCGAAAGCGGTTTCCTGCAGAAAGTGGCCGCGCAGTTCGAGGGCGATTTCAAGCTAAACTTCCACCTCGCCCCGCCCCTGCTGGCGGAGCGTGATCTGGAAACTGGCATTGCCAGCAAAAAGACCTATGGCCCTTGGATGCTCAACGGGTTCCGGATTTTAGCGAAGCTACGGTTCCTGCGCGGCAGCGCGCTCGATCCATTCAATAAAACGGCGGAACGCAGACGGGAACGGCAGCTCATCGCGGATTACGAGGCGACGATTGCCGAACTACTCGACGGGCTCAATGCGGACAATCATTCGCTCGCCATCGATATTGCCAGCGTGCCCGAGCACATCCGTGGCTACGGGCATATCAAGGAACGGCACATCGATGAGATTAAAGTGCAGGAAGCAGTCCTGCTCGCGGCCTTCCGAGACCCGTCCCTGCGCGCCGACGCAGCCGATTAAGCGGCCACTGCCGCTTACATCATGCCAAGCGCGGCCTTGTAGGTGTCCAGGATCGCTTCCTGTTCCTGCCGGTCGGCGCTGTCGAGTTTTCGCAGCCGGACAATTTGGCGCAGGATCTTCACGTCGTAGCCGTTGCCCTTAGCCTCGGAATAGACTTCACGGATATCCTCGGACAGCGCCGCCTTCTCTTCTTCCAAGCGCTCGATGCGCTCGATTATCGACCGCAACCGTTCGCCTGCGACGCCACCGGTGTCCGCCATATTCTTAACACTCCCTTGTATATCGGTTGTTGGCGTCCCGACCGGGCGCCCCCGCTGCTTTAATATGCCCGGGCCATCGTGGGCAAGGAATTTTATCCGACGATGTTGAGTCGGCTATTCCGAGTCGACGTAAACTGCCTCATCTGGTTTTGCGGCGCCGCCATAAAGCGTCAGAACATGGTCCATCGCGGCCACCGGGTCGACGAAACGGGACGCGCCGGACTCATCGTCCGATACTTCCAAAATGCCGTTACGGACACGAACGTATACAGGCGGTTCGTCATCCTCGCCGACTTCAAGCTCGTCCCAGCGCGACGTCTTGCGCAATGCCACCCGCCATTGCCACGCGATGCCGACGCGGTCCAGTTCCTCACTAACGAAATCGATGATGTCCCGGTCGCTCGCTCTCGGAAGGCCGAGCCGGCGCCGCTGGCGCATGACCCACAATCTAGTGCCCAGCCGATAGAGCAGCGGGATATAGACCGGGAAGACGATTAGCGAGAGTGCGACAAACTCCGGTGCACCCCACGAAGGCTGTACAAACCATAGCAACAGGAGGGCGGCCGTAATCGCCGCCATCGCATATTTATACAGATCGAACGCCATGCCGATCCGAAGCGGCGTCTAGTGGTGGCCGCTTTCTTTCATCTTGGCCAGCTGTTCCGGCGTCGCTTCCTTCTGATATTTCGACTTCCATTCGGAATACGGCATGCCGTAGACGAGTTCCCGTGCGTCTTCATATCCCACATCGAGCCCCTTCTCTTCCGCCGCCGCGACGTACCATTTTGACAGACAGTTCCGGCAGAAGCCGGACAGGTTCATGAGATCGATGTTCTGAACGTCCTTCCGTTCGCGTAAATGCTCGACCAGCGTCCGGAATGCTGCGGCTTCAAGCTCCGTGCGGGTCTGATCGTCGAATGTTGGCATCGTACCGTCTCCTCAAAAACAAGATCGTCGTTGGGCTTTAATGTGGTCTCTCGCGAGCTGTTTTGCCAGCCTGTCACAAAGGCGCCACGTCGCGCATCGTTTCCTCGATCAGCCAATCCACGACCGCCCGCAGGGCTTCCGGCTCATCCGCACCGTTCGCCACGGCCTCATTGTAGACCGCGACTTGGCTATGCGCACTGGTGCCGCGCGCGAGAATATTCCGCGCATGCTCAATCTCGGCGACGCAATCCAGACGTTCCGCGTCTTCCCGCACGAGGCTCAAAATCTCCTCCAGCAGATCGGCATAATCGACGACGCTTCCCTTACCGAAATCCACCAAACCTTGACCGAATCCATAGCGTTGCACGCGCCAGCGGTTTTCCTGCACCAGCATGTTGGAATAGACGCGCCAGCGCTGATTGTCCCGCCGCAAACGCATGAGCATAGATAATAAGCACGCATATAATGCAGCCACCGTTATACCATCTTCGACCTGCGTGCACATATCGGCGACGCGCATTTCGATGGTCGGAAAGCGGGCGCTGGCGCGAATGTCCCACCAGATCTTGCTCGCATCCTCAATCAGCCCGGCGCCGACCAGAGACGCGACGTGGCGCGTATACTCACCGTGGCTGTCGAACCGTTCCGGCAGACCGGTCCGCGGCAGTTCGTCGAAGACGCTCAACCGATAGCACATCAGCCCCATATTACGGCCTTGCCAGAACGGCGACGAGGTCGTGAGAGCCAGCAGATGCGGCAGGAAATAGGTGACTTGATTGAGTAAGTCGTTGCGCAGTTCCGGGTCTTCGACGCCGACATGCACATGCATGCCGCAGATCAGCAGCCGGTTCGCCAGATGCTGCATATCTTCGGCCAGGACGTTGTAGCGATCTCTGTCGGTGTGCCGCTGAATGCTCCATTCCGCAAACGGATGTGTCGAGGCTGCGATGGGCCGCAGCCCGTGTTCGCCCACCGCCTTGGCAACGCAGGCGCGTAGCCGGATAATCTTCTCGCGAGCCTCGGCGATAGAATGGCAGACCGGCGTGCCAACTTCGATCTGGGCCCGCAGGAACTCCGGACTGACCGCGCCGCCCGCCTCCCCGATCAACCCCTCGCATTCCTGCAGGATCTCGGCCGGCGGATCGATGGCGAGATCCCGGCTCACCGGGTCGACCAGCAGATATTCCTCTTCGATACCGATGGTCAGCGGCAAATCAGACGTCATCGCTGCCCCCCACCTCCAAGACTTGATACAGGGCCGAATCCGCTAGCACCGGCGCCAGGGCGTCGGCGATCAGACCGGCCCACTGTTCGGCGCCTTGCCGCGTATCGATCAGATCCTGGCGTATCTCCAGCAGCACGTTCGGAAACCCTTTCGGCATCGCGTGCGTCTCCACCGTATGACCAAATAGATCGTAACCCGAATAGGGTTTGTTTTCACCCACGCAGATATCGGTGTTTTGCGATAAGGAATGAATCAGCGGCCTGGCGAAACGGTTGTCCGGGCCAAACAGAACGCCGACATGCCAGGGCCGTTCGAACCCCTTCATCACGGGCGTGAAACTGTGCACGGAAATCAGCGCTGGCCCTGCCACCCGCTCTGTCGTCCGCTCGACCGCCGCCGCGACCGCATCGTGATAGGGATCGAACACGGCGGCAACCCGAGCCTCGACATCTTGTGGCGAGAGATTCCGGTTGCCCGTCACGAGAACGCCGTCGCTGATTTCCCGGATCGACGTCAAATCGTCCGGCGGCCGGTTCAAATCGATTACCAGCCGGGAATAATTGCCGAGAATGGCCGGCGCATCAAGCGTTTGGGAAAGCTGCCGCGCAACCGCCCCCGCCCCGATATCCCACGCGATGTGGCGCGCTCGCTGCGTCGCATCGAGCCCCAGCCCGGCCAGACCAACCGGTATCGCCTCACCACCATGATCGCAAACGATGACGACGTTCGACCGGCCGGCGGCGTTCAGGACGGTCACTGGCAGCGGATCGTCAGGACCCAACAGCGGCGACGGACGGATATCTGATGCGGCGCGTGAAGACATGAAGGCGCACTATAGCGAAGAAGATTTTTCAGGCCAGCCCGGCCGATAGTGGTCAAATTGTAAGGCGAATACCGCTAAATTAGGCTGCGTCCGAGTAACGGAACGTTTATACCAAGGAGCACTGATAGTGACCCCTAGAGACGGGTTATATTCTTAAATTCTTGCTTTTCGGGTGGCCAATGAGACGACAGCACCGCACGAAGATCGTCGCGACACTGGGACCGTCCACGTCTTCGAAAGAGAAAATCACCGACCTATTCGACGCCGGCGTGGATGTCTTCCGGCTGAACTTCAGCCATGGCGCGCAGGAAGATCACCGTAAGAACTACGACATCATTCGCGAGCTCGAGTACGAGACCGGGCGTCCGATCGCCGTCCTGATGGACCTGCAAGGACCGAAGCTGCGTATCGGCACCTTTGCAGGCGGACCGGTCGCAATGGAAACCGGCGCCTCCTTTCGTCTGGATAGTGAGGACAAAGACGGCGATACCTCCCGCGTGACCCTGCCCCATCCCGAAATCTACGCGGCCATCGAGGTGGGCACGAACCTGCTGCTGGACGATGGCCGCATTCGGCTCGAGGTGAAGGATTGCGGCAAGGACTTCGCCGATTGCACGGTGATCACGGGCGGCGACCTTTCCGACCGCAAGGGCGTCAATGTGCCTGGTGTCGTGCTGCCGCTCTCCCCTCTGACCCGCAAGGATCAGGACGATCTGCGCTTTGGCCTCGATCTCGGCGTCGACTGGGTGGGTCTTTCCTTCGTGCAGCGTCCGGAAGACATCGCCGAGGCGCGCAAACTGATCGCATCGCGCGCGGCGATCTGTGCCAAGCTGGAAAAGCCCGCGGCCATCGACCGGCTGGTAGAGATCATTGAGCTCAGCGACGCGGTCATGGTCGCGCGCGGCGATCTCGGCGTCGAAATGCCGCCGGAAGACGTGCCTGTGCTGCAGAAGCGCATCATCCACGCTTGCCGCCAGACCGGCAAGCCCGTCATCGTCGCGACACAGATGCTCGAATCGATGATCGACTCGCCGACGCCGACCCGCGCGGAAGCCTCCGACGTGGCGACAGCCGTCTATGACAGCGCGGACGCGGTGATGCTCTCGGCGGAAACTGCCGCCGGCAACTTTCCCGTTGAGGCGGTCTCGATGATGAACCGCATCATCGAGCGGGTCGAAGGAACAACGAACTATCGCCGTATGATTGACGCGGAGGATTTGGAACCGGAAGCAACGGCTGCGGATGCGATTAGTGCCGCTGCCCGGCAGGTCGCCCATACGCTTTCAGCCGCTGCGATTGTTACCTTTACGACCTCCGGCTCAACAACCTTACGCGCCGCGCGGGAACGCCCGGAAGTCCCGATCATCGGACTCACCCCGAACGTCAAGACCGCGCGCCGGCTTTCTGTGGTCTGGGGCGTACACACCGTGCATTCCAGCGACGCCCGCGACTTCCAGGACATGGTCACCAAGGCAAGCCACTTCGCCGTCGCCGACGGCTTCGCCAAGGCGAGCGACCGGATTATCATCACCGCTGGCGTCCCCTTCGGCACACCAGGCGCCACGAACGTTCTTCGAATTACGCGGGTCGCCATAGACGACCGCGGATAAACCCGTGTGATGATGCTGAAATTCGTCGCATTCTATGCGATGAATTTTGGTATCTGAATCACACGATCAGGACACTAGGAAAACTCAAATGACGAAAATGATCGATGCGACAGCCCTGAAGGCGATATTCAATGACGGCAGCGAATTAGCGCTACTGGACGTTCGGGAGGACGGCCAGTTCGGCGAAGGCCATTTGCTGCTGGCCAATCCTCTGCCCTACAGCTTGCTGGAAGCGCGGATCGGCGCCCGGATCCCGCGCCGGACAACGCGTATCGTGCTGGTCGATGGTGACGATGGCGTCGCCGAACGCGCCGCAGCGCGGCTAGACGCTATCGGCTATACCGATATCACGATCCTGGAGGGCGGAGTCGCAGGCTGGGCCAAAGCCGGTTATGAAATCTTCAAGGGCGTCAACGTACCCTGCAAGGCATTCGGCGAAGTCGTCGAACATGCCAATCACACGCCATCCATCTCGGCAGAAGAATTGCAGGCGAAATTCGACGCCGGCGAAGACCTCGTTGTCCTCGATAGCCGCACACCGGCGGAATTCGCGCGCATGAGCATTCCCCGCGGCGTCAACGTGCCCGGCGCGGAGCTGGCCTACCGGGTGCACGATCTGGTCCCCTCCCCCGATACGCTGGTGGTCGTCAATTGCGCCGGCCGGACCCGCAGCATCATCGGTGCGCAATCGCTCATCAACGCCGGCATCGAGAATCAGGTCGTCGCCCTGCGCGGCGGCACGCAGGGCTGGGTTTTGGCGGGGTATGAGCTCGACCGCGGCGCGACGGATGCCTATGGCGACCTCTCCGACGAGGGTATGGCCAAGGCGCAACAGGTCGCCGCCTCTGTCCGGGAGCGGTACGACGTCAAGACAATCAACGAAGCAACGCTGGCATCCTGGCGGTCGGAAACCGACAAGCGCACGCTCTACGTCTTCGATGTACGCGACACATCGGAGTACGAGTCGGGTCATCTCCCCGGCGCAATTTCCGCCCCCGGCGGACAGTTGGTGCAGAGCGCCGATGCCTGGATGGCGACGCGCGGCGCCCGCGTGGTGCTGGTCGACGACACTGGCGTCCGGGCGATGATGACGGCGCACTGGTTGTTGCAGATGCGCTGGGACGTCTATGTCCTGAGCGATCCGGAAGACACGTCGGAGACGACGGCACCGGCAGCCCCGATACTCGGTCTCGAAGAATTAGCGATAGAGCGCATCGAGCCGGCGGCATTTGTAGCAGAACTCGAAGCGGGGACCGCCATCGCGGTCGATACGGACCTGTCGCTGCATTATCGGGACGCACATCTGCCAGGTGCGATTTGGGCGCCCCGCGCACGCATCGCCGCCGCGCTGCAGGCCGTTCCGGCGGGCAAGAAAATCGTTCTTTATTCGGAACACGAGACACGTGCGCTCACGGCCATTCCTGACGCCCGCGCTGCAACGGACTCGCCGGTCCTTGTGCTCAAGGGCGGCCGCGAAGCCTGGACCGCTGCCGGCCTACCCCTGGAATCGTCGCCTGACACACCGCCCGATGAGGCTTGCATCGATTTCCTATTCTGGGTGCACGACCGCCACAGCGGCAACCAGGACTCGATGCGCGCCTATCTGGCCTGGGAAGAAGAGTTGCCGGCACAAATCGAAGCCGACGGCGACGCGCAGTTTCAAATTCCCTGACGCTGCCGCCGGCAAGTGCTAGAATGACGCCTTCATTATTCATCATCACCGTTAAACAAAGAGGTACTCATGGCTCTTCCGGAAACCGGTAGCATCGCGCCGGCCTTTTCCCTCCCCAACCAGGATGGAAACACCGTGTCGCTCGCGGATCATGCGGGCAAGAATGTCCTGCTCTGGTTCTATCCCCGCGCGTTCGGCAATAATTGAACCAAGCAAGCCAACGGGTTCCGTGATCGAACCCAAGACTATGCTGACAAAAACGCCGTGGTGCTCGGTATAACGTTTAGCGACACCGCAGACCTTAAAACATGGCGCAACGATGTAGGCCTTACCGCCGACCTGCTGTGCGATGCGGACCGGTCTGTTGCCATGTCCTATGGTGCTGCGGAAAGCGCCGACCAGGAACGGGCGACCCGTGTCTCCGTGCTCATCGGACCGGATGGCAAAATCGCCAAGACCTATGCGGTCTCGGACGCCGAAGCGCATCCCAGCGAGGCACTCGCTGATATCGGGTGATCGGAACTGAATACGCCAGCCGGAGCCGTCCGGCTGGCGATCAGCTCAAGCAGGCCGACCGCAGCGCACCGAGCGCAGAGTCGTCCAGCCCAAGAACTTCTTCGAAATAGGTTTCGAAATTGCCACATCGGTCTTCGATCGCCGAGAACGCGGCTTCGAGATATTCCGGGCGGGCGGCAAAAATGCTGGTGACGGTTTCCGCATCCATGCCAGGGCGCTCGCGGCCGCCGCGGTCCCAGTAGCGGTTGGTCAGCAGATAATCCTCGAACACCGCCTCGCGCGGCACTCCGAGCGCCATCAGCACCAGCGCCGCGGCCGTCCCCGCGCGGTCCTTGCCCGCCGTGCAATGCACCACCACCCGCTCGCCATTGGCGAGACGGCACATCAAGGTGCCGTAGCCTTTTGCATAGAGGAACGGATAGTTGCGGTAGTTTTCCACGAGATAGGTCCGCGCGGTTTCCGCCGCATCAGGCGCCGGCTCGAAGGAATCGAGAAATGACGCGCCCGGCCTCTCGTCGAGCCCCAGCTCCAACACCTCGACCTGCTCGTGACCGAGGAAGCGCGACGGCTCGCGCTGCCGCTCATCGCCATAACGCAGATCGACCGCCGTGTTCAAACCCAACCCGCAAACCGTTTCCACATCGGAGTCCGTAAGCGACGACAGCGTGTCGGAACGAAACACCGTCCGCCACTTCACCGTATCGCCCGCCGCGGTTTCATAGCCACCCAGATCGCGGAAGTTCGTTATTCCTTCAAGTTCGATGCGCCGTTCCATCGCGGCCCCCTCTTCTGCTGTTGCGCGGCCATTCTATACGAAAAAATTCGTTACGATTTTTCGTCACGCGCACCGACAGCTAGAGATGACGCATGACGAAAAGACATGAACGTATAGATTGGTACGGTTCGACTGTCTGTACATCAAACATTGATTATTTGGCGATTAAGGCGTGAAATCGGAAAGAGAAAACCCGTCTGATAGGTTTGGAAGGAGGCCTCCAATGAGAAAATTTCTGAACGTTCTGGCTTGTGCCGCGCTCTTGCTCGCCAGCGGCAGCGCGTTTGCGGCTGACTCGACCTGGCGCTTCGCCAGCAAGATGCCGCCGGACTCGCCGGAAGGCAAAGTATTCTCACGCTTCGCCGATCTTGCAAACAAATACTCCGGCGGAACGCTCAAGGTCGTGGTCTATCCCAACGAGCAGTTGGGCAAGGTCGACGCGGTCCTGGAACAGCTCAAGCTCGGCACCGTACATATCTACGGCGAAGGCTCCGCGTTCATGCGCAAATGGGTGCCGGACATCAACTGGATCAGCGCTGCCTTCCTGTTCGACGACCGCGACCATTGGGTCCGGTTCATGAACAGCGATCTCGCGAAAAGCTGGTACCGGCAGGCGTCCGAGAAGGCGGGCATCGTGGTGCTCGGCGACCCGACCGTCGTGCTGCGTGGCCCGTACCGCGTGATGGTGACCAAGCGGGACGTGAAGAAGTTCGACGACCTCAAGGGTCTCAAACTGCGGATGCACTCATCGAAGACCGCGGTGGCGACGTGGACCCATCTCGGCACCGACGTGAAGAACCTCGCCTGGACCGATGTGTATCAGTCGATCGACAAAGGTATCGTCGAAGCGGTGAACAGCCCGATTGCCCTGGTCGAGGCGATGCGGTTTTACGAGGTAGCGCCGCACGTCATTCGCCATGACGAGTATTACCAGTCGATCGGCTTCATGATGAACAAGAAGGCCTATGACAAGCTGGACGATAAGCAGCGGGCCGCGCTGAACCAAGCCTATACCGAGGCCGGCGCCTACAGCCATAAAATCATGAGCGATGTCACCGGCGCATCTATCGACCGTATGAAGGCCAAAGGCGTCACGTTCGTCGATGTGGACCGCAAACCATTCGTCTCGTCGATGCGCGCGTTCTACGACAAATTCGAAAGCGAAGGTAAACTGCCGAAAGGATTCCTGACCGCGGTCGAGGCCGCCCGCAGGAAGTAGCGTCTTGGATGGACAGATCGCCGGCCGGTCGGCAATCGGACGAATTGTCGACCGGCTCGATCGCTTTCTGGGCGCGTGCGGCAGCACCTTTCTGGTGTTGGCCAATATCTGCCTGGCGGTGATGCTGATCGGCACGTCGGCGACAATCATTCTACGGCCGTTTGGAATTTCGTTCTACTGGATCTGGCCCTGGACGATGGTGTTCTTCGTCTGGATGACCTTCTTCGGCCTCTTCGCCGTATATCGCCTGAAGAAGGATATCGCGGTCGATTTCGTCGTGCTGCATATCGGACCCTGGGCGATGGCCGCGACCCGCTATTTCGTCGCCTTGGTGATCATTGCCGTAATGGGCGTGATCCTGTGGCAGATGCCGGTCATCATCGAAGCCCAGGTCGGACCAGTCGAAGGCGCTATTCTGCCCGGGGATACCGAAATCGAGCGCTACACCCTGTCCATCCCCCTGGCAATTTCCTGCGCCCTGATCCTCCTGGAATCGGTGCTCGAAATTTGCAAGGCGCTGCGCGGCGTTCCCGAAACCATCCCGTCGCATCTTACCGACCCGGAAGGCTGACGGCGCATGGCCTTCGTTTTGTTCCTCGTCTTCATCGCGCTGATCATGGTGCGCGTTCCTGTCTCCATGGCGATTGGCGCCGCAGTGCTGCTGGCGTTCGCCATCAGTCCGTTTTCCGATGCCCTGTACGTCGTGCCGCAGCAGATCCTGGAAGGCGTCAATAAGCCGTCGCTGGCCGCGGTGCCGTTTTTCATCATGGCCGGAAATCTGATGAACGCGGTCGGCATCACCGACCGTATTTTCACCTTCGCCGACGCGCTGGTCGGTCACTTCAAGGCCGGGTTGGCGCAGGTCAACGTGCTGTCTTCGATGATCTTCGCCGGCGTTTCCGGCGCCGCCGTCGCGGACTGCGCAGGCCTCGGCGCCATCGAAATCAAGGCGATGCGCGAACGCGGCTACAAGCCGGAATTCGCCGCCGCCATTACAGTGTGTTCCGCTGTCATCGGGCCGCTAATCCCCCCATCGATCGGTCTGGTGATTTACGCGTTCTTGGCCCAGCAATCGGTCGAGCGGATGTTCCTCGCGGGCGTCGTACCGGGCGTCCTGGTCGGCGTCACCTTGATGGCATGCAACCGTATCCTGGCGACGCGGCACGACTTTCCAACCCAGGCGCGCGCGCCGCTGAAGATGGTCCTGCGCACGGCCGTCGACGGCATCTTTGCGCTGGTCGCGCCGGCAATCATCGTCGGCTCGATCCTGACCGGCTGGGTGACGGCGACGGAAGCCGGCGTGCTCGCCTGCCTCTACGCCATCGCGCTGGGCGTCTTCGTATACCGGACACTCACCTTCGCGCGCCTATGGACGGCGCTGACCGAGACGATGCTGATGACGTCGGTGATCATGATTATCATCGGCTTCTCGATTGCCATGGGTTGGCTTCTCGCCATAGATCAGATTCCGCAGAAACTGGGCGAAACGATCTTCGCGCTGACCGACGACAAGAACGTGTTTCTCGGCCTGGTCCTCATCTTCGTACTGCTCGTCGGGACTGTGGTCGAAGGCGTGCCAGCAAAACTGCTGCTCGTCCCGATGCTACTGCCGGTCGTCGATTCCTACGGCGTCGACCGCGTCCATTTCGGCCTGATCATTCAACTGTCGCTGCTCATGGGCATCGCCACCCCCCCGATGGGCATCGGGCTCTACATCATGGTCGAAGTCGGCAAGGTTCGGTTCGAGAAGGTGTCGCTCGCCGTACTGCCCTTCCTAATCCCGCTGATGCTGGCGCTCCTCCTGATCACTTACGTCCCAGACCTCGTGCTGTGGCTGCCTAATCTGGTCCTGGGGCCGGATGTATCCATTATCAGCAAGTAGCACGGAGAGGTTCCGCATTTGCCGCCGCGCGTCAAACCGTGGCAAGCTTCCCTGAAACGGGGGAGTAGATCAAAATGGCCGAGACGGTAAAACCCAATCCTTACTGGTGGGAAGCAGCTCCGCGGACCGAGACGGACCAGCCATCCCTGCCCGACAAGGCGGACGTTGTGATTGTCGGCGCGGGCTTCACGGGCCTTAGCGCTGGGCTGACCCTGGCGCGGGCGGGACGTGACGTCGTCGTGCTGGAGAAGGACCGGCCAGGCGAAGGGGCGTCGAGCCGCAATGGCGGGATCGCCAGCGGCAACCTCAAACTCGGCTTTGGCGGCATGGTCAAGGCCTACGGGCTGGAGCGCGCCAAACAGATCCATGCCGAGGGTGTGGAGGCACGCCTCGATCTGGCGCGGTTTATCGAAGCGGAGAAGATCGATTGCGACTGGAAGCTTGTCGGCCGCTTCACTGGCGCGATGCGCCCCAAGCATTACGACACGCTGGGCCGCGAGGCCGACTTGATGAACAAGCACCTCGACCTGGGCGTGGAGATGGTACCCAAAGCCGAGCAGCACCAGGAGATCGGCAGCGACCTCTATTTCGGCGGTCAGGTGCGGCACGATATCGGCGGGCTGCACCCGGCGAAATTCCATCAGGGCATCCTGGATAGGACGCGCGAGGCTGGCGTCGCCGTTTTTGGCCGGACACCGGTGACCGGCATTCAGGGCGATGGCGACGGGCATGCGGTCACCACCGAGCGCGGCACTATCCGCGCCCGCAATGTGATTGTCGCCACGAACGGTTATACGGGACCGGCGACACCGTGGCTGCGCAAGCGCGTCGTGCCAATCCCGAGCCAGATCATCGCCACCGATCCGATCCCCAAGGAGACCATGGACCGGCTGATGCCGAAGCGGCGCATGCTGGGCGAGACGCGCAATCTTTATCACTATTTTCGCCCCTCGCCGGACGGCACCGGCATTGTGTTCGGCGGCCGCGCCGGGGCACTGACCGACGACCCGATGAAGAAGCTTGGCCATCTGAGCCGCAACCTGATCGAGATCTTCCCGGAACTGGATGGTATCGGCTTCACGCACAGCTGGTGGGGCTATACCGGCTTCACCTTCGATTTTCTGCCCAAGCTGGTGGTGCGCGAAGGTGTGCACTACGCCGCCGGCTTCTGCGGTTCCGGCGTAATCTGGGCGCGCTGGCTCGGCGCCAAAGCGGCACAGGACATTATCGGCAACGCGCCCGCCGATACCGCCTTCCGCGCCGACGATTTCTCGACCCGTCCGCTCTATTACGGCCGCCCCTGGTTCCTGCCCTTCATGGTCGGCTGGTACGAGTTCAAGGATCGCGTGGGCTGGTAGGGTGATGCGATGAGCGAAAGCGTGCCGGGCACCGTGCTGACCGATCTGGTCGTGCCGCCGGGCGAGCCCTGGTCGGGCGTGGTCGAGCGGGGACGGCATCTGCGGATCGTCGATCTGGAAGGGCTGCAGGCCGTCGACTTCCTTTGCTACAACGCGCAGGATCCCGCCGAGCGCTATTGCGCCGCCGACACGATGAAGATCGCCGGGAAGATCTTTCTGGAGCAAGGCACGGTGCTGTACTCCAACCTAGCCAATCCGCTGTTCACTATTGCAGATGACAGTTGCGGGCGGCACGACACGATCGGCGGCTGCTGCAGCCTGGAGAGCAACCGGGTCCGCTACGGCGCGGAAGACACACCGAACTGCCGCGATAATTTTCTGCGCGGGCTGGAACCGCACGGACTGGGCCACAAGGACGTGGTCGCGAACATAAACTTTTTTATGTACGTGCCGGTCGAGGCGGACGGCACGATGGCGATCGTCGACGGGCGCTCCAAGCCGGGCGATCATGTCGATCTACGGGCCGAGATGGACGTGCTGGCGGTGTTGTCAAACTGCCCGCAGATGAACAATCCGGCCAGCGGGTTCAACCCGACGCCGATCCGCGTCATGATCTGGGAGCCTGTTTAGCGGGCGAGACTGGGGAGGGAGCGATGCAGGTACCGGCTGATCCGTTCGATCCAAAACACTTCGAAGCGGTCCGGCGGCCGCTCGATGAAGCCTCGACGATGCCGCCCTGGGTCTACACCTCGGATGAATTCTACCGGCGCGAGGTCGACCGCATCTTCATGAAGGTGTGGAACTTCATGGGCCATATCGACCAGGTGTCTAAGTCGGGCGACTATGTGGCGCTGGAGTTCGCGGGTGTGCCGTTCATCATCTGCCGTGACGAGGCGGGCACCCTGCGCGCCTTCGCGAATTCCTGCCGGCACCGCGGCTCAAAGGTGGCCATCGGTTCGGGGAATACCAAGGAGTTCATGTGCCCTTATCACGGCTGGTGCTATTCGCTGAAAGGCGCGCTAACGGCGACCGTCGACATGGATGCGACGAAGAATTTCCAGCAATCGGATTACGGACTGATCCCAATTAATGTCGATACGTGGGGCGGCTTCATCTTCGTCAATTTCGATCCCAGCTGCGAAAGCCTGCAAAGCTATCTCGGCGACCTGCCGGACAACCTCGCCTCGCACCGGTTGGAGAACATGGCCAACACGCGCACGGTCGAGTTCGAACTGAACCATAACTGGAAGCTTTTCGTCGAGAACGCCAAGGAGAGCTATCACATTGCCGTGGTGCACCGCGAAACGATCAATCAGGTCGCCTCGGTCTATTCGGCCGACTACACCGTGTCGGATACGGCGGGACAGTATTGCACGACCTATTGCAATCACGACGGCAGCATGGCGCTGCTCAAGGAAGACAAGGGCTTTCCCAAGATCGAGTCCCTGGAAGGCCGCTACCAGACAGGCACCTATGCACCGATGATCTATCCCATGACCTATCTCGCCTGCACCATCGACACGGCCTGGTTCCTGCAGCTCTTCCCGATGGGCCCGGACAAAACCAAGCTCATCCACGGGGCGTGCTTTCCGAAAGACCGGCTCGACCGGCCGGACTTCGAGGAAGTCGCGGCCAACTATTACAAACGATGGGACCGGACGATCATGGAAGACATCGAAGCCGGCGATCATCAGCAGGTCGGCATCGCCTCGCCCTTCGCGCAATCCGGCCGGTTCTGCTTCCGCGAACCGCTGGTCCACCAGATTGACAACTGGGTCCTCGACAAGGTGCTTGACTGATGCCGGCAAATAAACTGAAACGCGCCCGCATGCCCAAGGATTGGGCGCCGCCGCCGAAGAAGCTCCGGCTGCATATCGAAAACGTCGCGTCCATGGCGCTGGTCTACCAGATCATCCCCGAACGCTACGCAGCGGCCGCCCAGCGCCACAAGCAACTGGCCCGGCGGATCGACGCGACCGTCGCCGCCGACCCGAAGGGATTCGACAAGGCGATCGCCGATGCCGACATCCTGGTCGGCTGGCGCTTCGACCGTGAGAACCTTGCCAAGCGCGCGCCGAACTTGAAATGGATTCATATGACCGGCGCCGGTATCGAACACGTGCTGCCGCTGGATTGGTTGCCGCCGGGCGCAGTCCTAACCAACAACCGTGGCGTTCATGCACCGAAGGCGCGGCAGTTCGCCATGACGGCCCTGCTGATGCTGAACGAACGCATTCCCGAACTCATCACCGAGCAGCGCAAGGCCCGATGGTCGCGGCTGTTCGCCACCGCCATCGAAGGCAAGACGGCGCTGATCATCAGCGTCGGCATGATGGGCGATGCCGCCGCCCGCGCGGCGAAGAGTCTGGGGCTGCATGTGATCGGCATCCGGCGCAGCGGCGCCCCGAACCGTTACGTCGACGAGATGTTTACGCCCGACCGGCTCGACGACCTTTTGCCGCGCGCGGACTTCGTGCTCGTCAATGCGCCACTGACGGCCGAAACCGAAGGCATGTTGGGGCGACGCGAGCTGGACCTTATGAAATCGACGGCCGGATTGATCAATATGGGCCGCGCCCGCGTCGTCGACTACAAGGCGCTCTCGACCAAGCTGCGCAAGGGCGAGTTGTCCGGCGCGATCCTCGACGTCTTCGACCCCGAACCGTTGCCCAAGACCTCGCCACTGTGGAAGGTTCCGAACCTGATCATGACGCCGCATGTCTCGTCCGACGACAACGACAATTACGCGCCACTGACCATCGACCTCGTTTTTGAAAACATCGCCCGCTGGTATGCCGGCAAGACGCTGAAGAACGTCGTCGACCCCGACCTGCAATATTAGGAAACCACCATGGCGTTGCATTTTGAGCGTGAAGAATTCGCCCGGCGTATTGCCAATGCAAAGAAAAGCCTTACGGCACAAAACCTCTCGGCCCTCTTGGTCTTCGCGCAGGAGAGCCATTATTACCTGACCGGCTACGACACGAGCGGGTATGTCTTCTTCCAGTGCCTTGTCCTGACCGCCGACGAGCAGCCAATCACTCTGCTCACAAGACGGCCCGATCTAGAACAGGCCCATCGTACCTCCATCATCGAAGACGTGCGCATCTGGTACGACCGGGAAGGCGTAAACCCATCGGACGATCTGAAAGAGATCCTGCGAGAAAAAGGCCTGGCCGGCGAGCGCGTCGGAATCGAGCTCGACAGCTATGGTTTGCGGGCGCACCACTATATCCAGCTCAAAGATAGCCTGGATGGTTTTTGCCACCTCGAAGACGCGTCGTCGCTCGTCCGAAGCCTCCGGCTCGTCAAATCGCCGCCGGAAATCGCCTATGTCCGCAAGGCGGCCGAACTGGCCGACAACTCGTTGCTGGCCATGCTTGATACGGCTGGTCCCAACGCATTTGAAGGCGATATCTCGGCGGCCGGGCAGGCTGCCATTCTGTCGGGCGGCGGCGACCCGCCCCCATCCGGTCCCGTACTCGGTTCCGGCGAGCGCGCGCTGTTGATCCGTTCGGCGACCGGATATCGAGATCTCGACCCCGTGGATCAGCTCACCTTGGAGTTCGCCGCGAGTTATCGCCACTACTGCGCCTGCCTGATGCGCACCGTCGCGATCGGTACGGACCGCGCAAAGCATCGCGAGATGTTCGACGTGACGCAGGACGCCATCGCCGCCATGACCGACGCGGCCCGGCCCGGCCGTCCCTTGGGCGAAATCGACGACGCACACCGCCGCGTGTACGACGAGACGGGCTACGGCGATTTCCGCATGGCGGCGTGCGGCTATTCGCTGGGCGCCAGCTTCCGTCCAACCTGGATGGACGTACCGCCGATGCTGTACAGCGGCAACCCGCTGATCGCGCAGCCCGGTATGGTGCTGTTTCTCCACGCCATCCTAATCGACAGTTCGGCCGAATTGGCCATGAGCCTTGGACACACCATCGTCGTCACGGATGCCGAGGCAGATATCCTCAGCCGATTGCAGCCGGAATACACGGTCTGCGGCTGACTTCCCTTATTTCTGAAATAAAATAATTATATCTTTCAATTTACTAATTGAAATTGTCGACAATTAACAATATCGTTCGATTTCTTGTTTCCATTGCCCTAGCCCGGTCATCGATGACACAAACACGAGAAACCCTGCACGTTCTGCGTTCGCAATCTTTGTCGAGCGTGATCCAGAACGAAATCGAGCAGCGCATTCTCTCGGGCGCGATCGCAGCGGGTTCCCGTATCAATGAAAACGGCCTCGCGTCCGAACTCGGCGTCAGCCGCGGGCCGATCCGCGAGGCCTGCCGCGGTCTGGTCGAAATGGGGCTGCTGACAGTGATCGTGAACCGCGGCTTCTTCGTGCGCGAAGTCACCTGCAAAGACGCTATCGACGTGTACGACGTGCGGGCCAGCCTGATGCGCTTGGCGGGCGAAACACTGGCGCGCCGAATTACGGACGCGCAACTCGACCTACTCGACCGGCTCGTCGCCGACATGGATGCCGCCGAAGGCAGCAACGACTTCGAATCCTTCTACGATCTAAACCGGGAATTCCACGACCGGATCGTCGATTTTGCCGAGAACGACCGCTTGCGCGCGCTCTGTGACGGGCTGGTCAAGGAACTGCATCTCTATCGCCGCCGCAGCCTGCTGCAGGGCGGCGGCCTCAGCGTGTCCAATCGCGAACACAAGGAGATCGTGGATGCGCTGCGCACGCGCGATCCCGCCCGTGCGGGCGGCGCGTTGGAAAAACACATACTGGCCGGTAAAGGGCGGTTCCTCGCCGCCGCCGAGCTGGAATAAACGCCTAACCAGGGAGATATTTCGTGAAGTTCAGCAATTTTCTGTTCCCCCAGGCCGACACGCCTGACGAAGACGGCCAAGTCATCGACGATACGTTAGCCGAAGCCATCCTGTGCGACGAGTTGGGCATGGAAGCGCTGTGGCTGGCGGAGCATCATTTCGACGGCAACTGCGCCTATGTCGATCCGGTCAGCTTCGCCGCCGCGCTCGCCACCGCGACGAAACAGATCAAGCTCGGTTTCGCCGTAGCCCAGATGTCGCTGCATCACCCGATCCGTATGGCGGAACAGTTGGCCATGATCGACCATCTGTCCAAAGGCCGATTGATCGTCGGGCTCGGCCGCGGCACCTCACACAACATCTATGACTATCGTGGCTACGGCATTGCGCCGGAGGAAGCGCAGGAGCGCTTGCTCGAAGCCGAAGAGATTATGATCAAGGCCTGGACGACGGAGAATTACGAGCACAAGGGCAAGCATTGGAATCTGTGGCTGCCGATCCTGCGGCCACAGACCTACACCAAGCCGCATCCCTATATGATCCGCGCCAGTTCCGGCGAAGCTTCAATGGTGGATTTGGCGCGGCAGGGACGGCCCTTCCTGATGAACGTCCAGACCGACGACGTTACGAAGCACCGCATGGATCTCTACCGCAAGACGATGCGTGAGTCCGGCTTCGACGACGCGCACGTCGCGCAGATGGTCGACGAAAGCTGGGTCTGGCGCAATATCTTCATCGCCGACACCGACGCGGAAGCGGAACGGATTGGCATTCCGCTGTTCGAAGCGCAGCGCGAGCAGCGCGCGAAGATGCGCAACCGTATCCTGGCGGAACGCGGCGAGAGTATGGCCAAGCCCGGCGAAGCCGGCATCGCGCCCGCTGCATCGGCAGCGCGAAATGTTATCGAGCACAGCCTGATCTGCGGCTCGCCCGCGACGGTCGCCGAGTGGCTGGCAAAGATCGACGCCATCGGCGTCGGCGGCATCATCCTGCAGTTCCGGGTCGGACCCGCTCCTTACGAGGTGACGGAAAACAGCATTCGCCTTTTCATGGACAAGGTGGTGCCAGAACTCGGGAAGAAGGCAGCCGCCTAATGCCGAAGCCCTACCGCTTGCGGTTACCGGGGCCGACGACGGTTCCGGAGCGCGTGCGCAACGCGTTGGCGAAACCGGTTGTCAATCATCGGGGACCGGAATTCGGCGCGGTCGTCAAGGAGATCGAGTCGCACCTGCGGAAGATCATGGGAACGGCGAACCCGGTGCTGTTGTTCGCAGCGTCGGGCACCGGCGTCATGGAAGCGAGTCTGGCCAACACGCTTGGGACCGGCGACAGGGCTCTATTCCTTTCCAATGGCCAGTTTGCAGAGCGTTTCGCCGCCATCGCGAAAGGCCTCAATCTGCAGGCGGACTCGCTCGAAGTCCCGTGGGGCAAATCCGTCAACCCGGCGCTACTTGCCGCCCGCCTCGCCGAGACGGACTATCAGGCGGTTATTGCCATCCACAATGAAAGCTCGACCGGCGCAGTGGCGGACCTCGAAGCGATCGGTGCGGTCGTGCGCGGTACGCCGGCGGTGCTGATTGTCGACTCGGTGAGCGGACTGGGCGGTATCGACATGCAGCAAGACCGCTGGGGCGTCGACATATTGCTATCGGCATCGCAAAAGGCATTGATGTGCCCGCCGGGCCTGGGCCTGATCAGCGTCAGCGAGAAGGCTTGGAAGATCATCGACGGCAACGCGCCGCGCGCGCGATTCTACTGGGATTTCCGCAAGGCGCGGGATAATGCCGTGGACGGGCAGACAGCATTCACGCCCGCCGTCTCGTTGGGCTTCGGCCTGTGCGAAGCCTTGCGCATGATCGACGAAGAAGGCTTGCCGAACGTGCTCGCGCGGCATGAGAGACTGGCGGCAGCCTTGCAAGCCGGCGGCGCGGCGCTAGGTCTGCCAGTCTTCACCAAATCGCCGATCCGTTCCAACACTGTTACGGTATTGCAGCTGCCAGAAGGTAAGGATGCCGGTTCCATCGTGCGCCATCTGTACGAAAATTATGGCACGGTCATTGCCGGCGCGCGTAACAAGCTCGACGGCACGGTCATCCGCTTCGGCACTATGGGCTATGTCGACGACGCGGACATCATCCTCGACCTAATGTATCTGGAACGGACGCTGCTCGATCTCGGCTGGCCCGTCGTGAAGGGCGCCGCACTCGCAGCGGCAAATGAGTCGTTCAGCCGGACCTGACTACTCCGCGGCGACCGGCACGTCCTTTTCGTCGAAGACCGTGTCGTACTGACGATCCATCGTGATGGGCGACTCGTAAAAGGTCAGCCCCGGCGGGTGCCCGTACTTCTCCGTCATATAGGCCTTCCACTCATCGCTATAGGCCGCTTCCGCCGCAGCGCGCGATTCCCACAAATAGGCACCGCCGCCAAGGCCCTCGTTATAGAGAACGTTCTTTCGCAACAGTCCCTCAGTGGCCATGTAGCGCGGGATGGAGTCCCGAAACATCTGCACCGCCGTCTCGCGATCCGTGCCGTCCGGCAGACGATAGGTAACGACCGCTATTGTCTGAGTCATTCCGACCTCCTTCGTCGTACGTGGTGACAGCTTCGTCGAGAACCGACCGTTCGGCAACACCTAACTTCTTCGATAAAATGAAGGGGAGCTAGCGCGCCCTTGCCGATCTTCGTAAGCTTCTGCAAACGATCCCACTGCAAGAAAGGTTTCCCCATGGCGTCGAACGATGACTGGCTCGCTCTGACGACCGAAGAAACGCTTGAACCCGATCTGCCGATCTGCGATCCGCATCACCATCTTTGGGACACGGGCTACGAGCCCGGCGTTGCCTTCCGGGCCGAACAGGTTGCGAACCGCTATCTGCTGGACGAGATTCTGGCCGACACCAGCAGCGGCCACAATGTGGTCTCCACCATCTTCATCGAATGCGCCTCGATGTACAAATCGACGGGACCCGAGGCGTTACGGCCGGTGGGCGAAACCGAATTCGTCAACGGCATCGCGGCGATGAGCGCGTCCGGCCAATACGGGCCAACGCGGGTCGCCGCCGGTATCGTTGGCTTCGCGGATTGCAACTTAGGCGACGCGGTGGGCGAGGTGTTGGACGCGCATATCGCGGCCGGCTGCGGTCGTTTCCGCGGCATCCGGCACGCAGGCGGCTGGGACGCCAGCCCCGACGTGCGCAACTCGCATACCCATCCGGAGCCTGGCATGTTCCGGGACGCGACCTTCCGCGCCGGCTTCGCGCAACTGGCGCCGCGCAATCTCAGCTTCGAAGGCTGGTGCTACCATACGCAGTTGGCTGATCTCACCGACTTGGCGCGCGCCTTCCCCGACACCACGATCATCCTCAACCATTTCGGCGGCCCGCTCGGCATCGGCCCCTATGAAGGGACCCGCGAGCAAAACCTGCCGCAATGGCGCAGCGACATCGACGAGCTGGCGAAATGCAAAAACGTCGTCGCCAAGCTCGGTGGCATCAACATGAAGGTCAACGGCTTCAATTGGCACAAACAAGCCAAACCGCCGACGAGCGAGGAACTCGCCGCCGCGACGCGGGTCTATTACGAGCACTGCATCGACCGCTTCGGCGCCGACCGCTGCCTGTTCGAGTCGAACTTCCCCGTCGACAAGGTAACCTGCAGCTACAACGTGCTGTGGAACACGTTCAAGCGCATCGCGAACGGCTGTTCGGCAAGCGAGAAGGGGGCGCTATTCCACGATACCGCGGCACGGGTCTATCGGATCGACGGCAACGCGTAGCAACAGTGCCGGATCAGGCGACCCGTTTGGTCAAGGCGATACGCTGGGTCGGTTTGAACCCAGCGTGGTAGAGGAAGCCCAGCAGGTCGAAATTGTTGAGCGCAACCGTCGTCTCGACGCTTTCGACCCGGAGGCCTCACAGATTGATCAGCAATTGGGCCAGCAGGGCTCGCGCAACGCCGTGACGGGCAAAATCCGGATGCACACCAACAGTATCGATGACCGCGACGGGGGCGGCGCGGCCAAAATCACCGAAATCGAGCCGGGCCATCAGGAAGCCGACGACGATATCGTCGCTCCTTGCCACTAGCGAAACCCGAATCCCGGAATCGAGCAGCGCTTCGTCCACTTTCGCAGCGATGTAATCGCGGCGATCGCGCCCGGTCAGCTTTCGGTCGATCCGAACGAGCGCGCCCAGGTCCTGTTTTTCGAGAGACGCTACTTCGATAGCGCCGCTCGGCAGGGCCTCGACACCGTCAGCCCGGTCCGGATCATCCGTATCGTCCAAATCATCTGCAAGAGAACTGCCGTCCCCCATCTCGCCCAACCGGTCGACCGCACCGGCAATGATGTGGCGTTGCGCTTTGACGAAATTGTTGTCTCCAAGGAACTTCGCCATGGCGTGATCTGTCCAGACAATCGAGGTTTGCAGTGCCTCGATGCCGCGGCGGCGCATTTCCCCTTCGAGCGCAGCGAGCAGCGTCGCACCATGCCCTAAATGCCGACACGCCGGTGCAACATCGATGACTTCGAGCACGACCGCCATCGTTTCATGGCCAAACTCGCCGCTTAGAACGCGAGCCAGCAGGACGGCTTCCAAACCTTCCGACCCGTCAATGCCGAACTGGACATGCATTTCGGGATCGCGCAGCGCCGCCGCCAACCGTTTCTCGAAATAGCCGCGGCGCGAATGGCCAACGATCGCACGATCGATCGCGACCGTACCGTCGAGATCATCCGGCGCGAGGCGCCGAACCGGGGTAATCGGCTTGTCATCGCTAGGTTTTAGTCGCTCCGACATTTGTGATGCCTCTCATAACTATAGCGCGCTTTCGGCATCGTGCTGACAGCATGGATGAGGGATCATTGATCTATCGCAATTACCGCCCCGGAAAGGGTGCTTTGCTTACTTCCTAAGGAGAAATATGCCGGTCGATCGCTTCCGCGACGAGGTCGGGATGCGTGAGCGGACACATGTGTTCGGTGTCCGGCAGCGTAATGAACTCGCAGTTCGGGATCGCCTCGGCGACCAGTTCGACCATACGCAGGTCGAAATGCGTCGGACGCTCGCTGCGGATCGCCAGGGTCGGGACGGAGATCGTCGCGAGCTCCGCCATTGTCGTCGGATTGCTCTTATTCGCATGAATGTTCGCGACATGGCCTTCCGTGCGACTCAGGAAATTATCCCGCGTTTTTTGCGGATAGCCTTCCCAGGTGCCGGGACCGTTGCGGAAATCGAGGAATCCCTGCCACGCCGCCTCCGGACCGCCAGCCTCCAAACTCTCAAGAAATCCGTCCCACATGTGTTTGACTTCCTTGATGGCTTCGGTCTCGTCCCGTTCGAACAGCAGGCTGCCGATCATAGGTTCGATGACGACGAGGCTGCGTACCGTGGACGGGCGTTTCAACAGGTGCCGGATGCCCGATGCACCGCCATAGGAATGCGCAATCATGTGAACGGAATTCGTCCCGACCTCTTCGAGGACGGCATTGATCAGATCGCCCTGATCGTCATGCGTCAGCGTTTTCGGATCCGGCCAGAAATCCGTACGCCCATGCCCAAACAAATCCGGCGCGATGACGCGATACCGTTCTTCGAAATGCGGCGTCACCCCGCGCCACTGCCCGCTCGTACTGCCGGCCGCGTGCAGCAGAAGCAGCACATCGCCCTCGTCGGAATCTCGGTAATTGACGGACGCGCCGTTGTATTCAAATGTGGGCATTGCTGGATTCTTTCCTGTGGCTGGCGCGAACGGTGAAACCCGGAACGCGAACTTCAGAGGCGAAGAGATTTCCTTTATTCCCCCGTCTGCGTCAAGCGTGTGGCGAATAGATGTTCCACGCGGGTAAGATCGGGGGATAAGGGGGTCGCCATGCACATCAAAGACAGGATCGGTATCGATGTCGGCCGGCGGCTGTCCGTCGAGGATGCCGTGCAATGGGCCATCGACAACGGCGTCTCCTATATCGACTGCCAAATCGACCTGGAACCCAATGCACTGGAAACCTTCGACGACGCACGCTGTGGTCCCATCCGAGACAAATGCGCGGCCAACGGCATCCATCTTGGTCTGCATACCCTATCGGCGGTGAATATCGCCGAAGTTTCGCCCTTCGTCAGGGACGCCGTCGACGCCTACCTGAAAGGCTATATCGAAGCCGCCGCGCGCCTCAAGGCGGAATGGGTCGAAGTCCATGCGGGTTATCACTTCACCTCCGACATCGAAATGCGCATGACGGCAGGGCGCGAACGGCTGAAACGCGCAACCGGTTATGCCGAAGAAAACGGCGTCAGGCTGTTGCTGGAGAACCTCAATTGGGAGCCGGAACACGCGGAGGTGAACTATCTGGCGCACACGGTCGAAGAGTGCCGCTATTACTTTGATGCCATCGAGTCTTCCACCCTATCATGGGTTTTCACGATCAACCATGCCACTCTCGTGCCGGAAGGCATCGCAGGATTTCTCGATGGCATGCCGACCGAACGGATGGCAGTGGTGCGCCTTGCGGACAATCATGGGAAATACGAAGAACATCAGTTCCCCGGCGAGGGTATTATCGACTTCACCGACATGTTCCGGCGTGTCGAGGCAACCGGCTTCACCGGCCATTACATGAGCGCCTACGGCTCGCTCGACGATATGCTGCGGGGCCGCGACTATCTGGTCGCGCGGTATCCTGGTTAGGCTCCTTTGACCGCAAAGAAGCAGATCGTCAGGTAAACCACCGCATAGACCATCGCAAAAATATCCCGCAACTCGCCTGTTTCGCCGAGCGTCGTCGGGAAAAAGATCATGTAGAGATAGACAAGCAACACGGCGATCAGCAGCGCGGCCAACGGCGCCGACAAAATCACGACAAACAGAACGGTCCCGCTTTCCAAGGCGCGTTTGAATTCGTCCATCGTCATCCCCATGGAAACACACGCGGCGGCGGCAACGATGCCTTCGCGCCGATGGCCTCCGCGATCCGCAAGCCTTCGTTCCATTTCGCCATCCGCTCGGAGCGCGCGAACGACCCGACCTTGAGCTGATAGGCGCCCCAGCCGACGGCGAGATGCACAATCGTAACATCTTCGGTTTCGCCGGATCGAGCCGAAATTACCGCCCCCCAGCCTGCCACCGTTGCCGTATCGAATGCCGCGCGGGCCTCGGTCAAGGTGCCGGCTTGGTTGGGTTTTACAAGTACCGCGTTGCAGGCGTGTTTTTCGATTGCGGTCTGCACCCGGTCGGCATTGGTCACCAGATAGTCGTCCCCGATCACCTGCACCCGGTCGCCTGCGGCGGCGGTAAAGGCGATCAGACCAGCTTCGTCGTCTTCCCCCAGCGGGTCTTCGACTGAGACGATCGGGTAGCGGTCGAGCCAGCCCGTCAGCATCTCCGACAATCCATCGCTGTCAAGCGCGCGCTCTTCCAGCCCGAGCCGGTATCGGCCGCCGGAGCCGAATTCCGACGCGGCAATGTCGAGCGAAATCGCAACCTGATCGCCAGGAACCAGCCCCGCCGCCTCGATTGCGCGGACCATCATATCGAGCGCCGCCTCGTTGGTATCGAACACCGGCCAGTAACCGCCCTCATCCGCGACACCCTGCAGCGCACCGGCAGCCGCCATCAGTTTGCCGGCCGCGATGTAGACACGTGCGGTCCAATCCAAGGCCTCCTCGTAATCTGCCGCGCCGACCGCGATCACCATGAAGTCCTGTACGTCGACCCGCCGGCCCGCATGCGCGCCACCACCGAAAATCTGAATTTCGGGAAGCGGCAAAGTATGCGCAGAGATGCCCCCCAACCGCCGCCACAATGGAACCCCTTCCGCCGCCGCGGCCGCGTGGGCCACCGCCATCGACGTCGCGACCAGGGCGTTGCCGCCGAGCCGCGATTTGTTCGGCGTCCCGTCGAGTTGTATCAGCGCCGCATCGATAGCCGCCTGATCGTCCGCGTCGGCGCCGGTAAGCGCCTGGTCGATTTCATCGTTCACGGCACGAAGGGCCCGGCGCACGTCGTAGCCGCCGAACATCTCGTCGCCATCCCGTAAGTCGACCGCCTCGCCACTGCCCGTCGAGGCGCCCGCCGGCGCGATAGCGCGTCCAAGGGCGCCACCCGCCAGCTGTATCTCCACCTCCACGGTTGGACGGCCCCGCGAGTCCCAGATTCGTCGTCCCCGCACATCGCGAATTTCGGTATCGGTCATATCGCGAGTTCCTCTTGCCATGCGCCGCTAACGTCGGACAAACGCGCCACGGGTTCCGCAAGCAACGCACGCGCGACACACCGAACCCGTTCCTTGTCCGCATCGTCGGTCAAATACTCGACCGGCGACTTGCCGTCCACCCGCGCCAGTAGCAACCCGGGCAGCAGATGCGCGGCGCGCCTTTCCAGCGCGGCGGGGTCTTCCCAATCGACCTTAGCCAGATACGAACCGGACAAGTCACCGAACGCGTGGAGAAAACCGCGCGCCGACGACGGCGTCCACAGACATTTCAGCAGCAAATGATTGAGACAGAACGCCAGATCGAAGGCCGGATCGCCATACCATGCACACTCCGCATCCAGGAACATCGGCCCTTCTGGTCCGAGCAGAATATTCTTCGGGCTAACATCGCCATGCACCAAAGCGTGTTTGGTCGTGGCGGTAGTGTCTGCCAGGTCGCCGAGCACATCGGCTAAGTCCGGATGAGCGCGGCCCGCCGCAATGAGATAAGGCTCCAGGCGGATATCGTAGAAGACGGAATCGTTGGCGAATTGCTGCGCGACCGCTGCATCGCCAGCCGTCGCCGCGTGAATTCGGCCCAGCCGGTCTCCGACCAACTTCGCCGCCTTCAGATCGACCCGGCCGTCCCGCAATTCGTTCTTCCACAAGAGAAAGCGTGCAGGATCGCAATACTCCATCGCGAACAGGCCGGCAGCCGCATCGTGGCCTAATATGCGCGGCGCGCTGGACGGCACGACCCGGTTCGCCAGTTCGATCCAGGCAACCTCGGACGCGTTACGCCCGACGGGAACTTGCCAGTCGGCCTCGACCTTCAATTTCGAGAGCGCACGCTTCACACATATCGTGATGTTGCGAAGGCGCACCCGCCAAATGTCCGACGAGACACCACCGGTCAAAGCCTCGTATTCGGGTATCTCATCCGCATCGGCGAGCCCCATTTGCCGCAGGGCGTCGGTCAAATCCTGATGGTTTTGCGTCAAATGTTGCGTTCTTTGAGCTCGCGCGCGAGCTGTTCCGACTTTTTGCGAATATGAGGCATGTGAGGATTGACCTCGAGGCCCCGCCGAAACGCCTCAAGCGCCGCTTCGTGCTGGCCAAGCGCATCGAAGATCAAACCCATCCCGACGATCGCCCCGAAGTGCCTCGGCTCCAGCGCCAAGGTCTTCTTCACGTCGGCGACGGACGCGTCATAATTTTCCATCAGATAGAACAGCGTGGCCCGCTTGTTCCAGGCTTCCGCCATATTGGGCGCAAGCTCGATCAAAGCGTTGAAGCTTTCCATCGCCAGCTCGAAATCGCGCGCGCCGAGCGCAAACGTCCCCTGCTTCATCAGCGCGTTCAAATCTTCCTTTTCGGAATACATCCAGAGGTCCCAGATGCGTTCCTGAATCCGGGCCGCTTCGTGCGGGTCGGCCGTTTTCTGCAGGCGCGCGAACAGCGGATCGAGACGCGGATCGTCCTGCCCCGCGATCGCAAGGCTGCCGCCCAGAGGCGCGAACAAAAATACGATGAGCATTAAAACGTACCGCATGGTCGAATTATGAGCCCCTGAACGCGCATCGGCAAGGCCGGCGCGGCGACATCCCGACGTCGTGATAGCGCCACGCAACGGGCGCGCGATAGAATAAGGTTATGTCAGATTCAGACGACTCATCAGCCAGCCGCATTGCAGCACGCAATCGGTTTCTTGCCGCTTGCAGTCTCGCTGGAGCGGCAACGACGGCCCATCAAAGCGTCCGAGGGGCAACAAGCGCGGAGGACCCATGCTGGATCGATATCGCGCGGCTTGGGTCGCCGGACGCGCCGAACGTCCTGATCCTCTGCTGCGGCATGAACGGCATTGAAGGCTATTGCGGCTCGACGATTCTCACCGAATGGCTGTCTCAAGGCATGCAGCGTCAGGTACCGCGCGATGTCGGCCTTGTCATGATACACACGATACTGCCCGCCGCGCTGACGATCGGCGGCGTCGCCGCGCCGGAAAAAACGCCGATCCGCAGTTGGAGTGATAACGTCCTGTCCGCCGCCGCGCGGCGTTTCGCGTCCTATGCGGCGCGAACCGGATTGAAAACGCCGAACGCCATCGCCGACGACGACGTATCCGAGACTGAAACCGCCTGGATGAGGGAGGCGAGCGATACCGTCGCCACTGAGGTCGTGGAACACGCCAGTCGCGTTTCAATCATCGAATTTCACACGGGCCTGCGGCCCGAGGGCGAGGTCGCCCTGTCCTCCTGTCATCCCGCCGGAACGGAAGCAGACCTGCGGATCAGATCCTGGTTCGGCGACGAGACAGGCACGCAAAACGACGGCCCGGCGATCCTCGATATTTTCGCCCTTGGCCTGGGAGAACGGTTTGCCGACCTGGCCCTGACGGCCGCACATGTCGAGTTCGGAACTTATACGATGCGGCGGATTCTAGATCTGGACGCCCGCGGCAGCGCGGCCGAGCGGCGGGCGGATATGCGGGGGCTGTTTTCACCTGACTCCGAGCCGTGGCGAAAAAATGTTAGCGCCGAGGGCACGCGTATTATCGGAATGGCCTTGGAGAACCTCGCGGCTTCGTGACCGGTGCTTGCCGTCCTGCCGCCAGGCCGGTAAATAGGCCCCAAGGCTATACAGCTAGTGGGCATACTCTACATGAGCAGAAAAGACCGCAGGCGTCAGGAAAAACGGGCGCGTCAGGCCGCTAAAAATCCACGCTCGGTTAGCATTCCCGACGCGCTGGGACTGGCAAGCCAGCTCTATCAAAAAGGCGAACTCGCGCAAGCTGCCGAGATCTGCCAAAGCGTCGTCCGCGCGGCACCCGGCCTGTACGACGCACAACAGTTTCTTGGGGTTCTGAGCGCCGAGCTCGGCCGTACAGATGCCGCCGTCGACGCATTCCGCGCCGCCGCCGCTGCAAAACCGGACGATGCGGGGGCGCACTTTAATCTGGCGAACGCGTTTGGTGAGGCGGGACAGCCTCAGGAAGCGGAAACATCCTACATCCGTGCCGCGGAAATCGCCCCAAACGACGCCGATATACACGTCAACCTTGGTGCAGTGCGTCGGGACTTGGGGCGCCTCGACGAGGCGATCGAGAGTTTCCGGAGAGCGGTAACCCTGAACCCAAAGCTGGCATGGGCGCACAGCAACCTCGGAAATGCCTATGAGGAGAGTGATGCGCTGGATGAGGCCATCGAAAGTTTCAACACGGCCATCGAGCTGGCCCCCGGCGTTTCGGAAATCCACGTGAACCTGGCCTGCGCTCTACAAAAGCAGGAACGGTTCGACGATGCCGCTACAGCGTGCGAAAGGGCGATCGAACTGGCAGCGGAGAATGCGCAAGCGCATAACCGGCTCGGAAAAGTTCGTGAAGCGCAGAGCAAGCCCGAGGAAGCAGTTACCGCGTTCCGGCGTGCAGTCGAGATTTCGCCGAACGACGTGGCCATGATTACGGACCTCGGCGTCGAGCTACGCGCGAATGGCGACGTTTCCGGAGCCATCTCATATTACGAGAAAGCGCTGTCCCTGGATCCGGTCAACGCGCGTGCCTATTACAGCCTCGGCAACGCGCTCAGCGAATACGGCAAGATTGCCGAGGCCGAGGACACCTACCGAAACGCCATCACGCATCAGCCCGACAACGCCGCCGTGCACAACAATCTGGGTTATGTGCTCATCGAACTGGGGAAAATCGAGGAGGCCGCCGCCGCCTTTCGGCGTGCCGTCGAAATCGATCCGCAGCATGCTTCGGCGCATTTCAATCTGCACGCCGCAGTCTACCGCGACGACGATCTGGACCCCGCCATTGCCGCGCTGAAGGCGGCGGTCGATTCCGATCCGGAGAACGGGAAATCTCACTTCTTCCTCGCCATGTGCCAGGAGCAGCAGGGCGACGATCAGGCAGCCATTGCGAGCTTCGACAAGGTGCCGCTCGACACCAATGGGTACAATTACTGGCTCGACAGCTGGGACTATGCCTTTCGCAACCTCAAGCCGCCGACGCGGGTCTTCGGTACCGGCCCGGAAACCCATGCCCATGCCCAGGACTCCGCGACAATCGACGGGCTGACTCTAGAATTCGGCGTGCGGTTCGGCACCTCGATCCGGCAAATTGCGGCGCGAACGAAAGACACGGTCCACGGTTTCGACAGTTTTCAGGGACTACCGGAAGCTTGGCACGAAAATCCCCTCGGCGATTATACGACCCATGGCGAACTGCCGGCGGTACCGGACAATGTTCAGCTCCATGTCGGCCTGTTCGACGAAACGATCCCGCCCTTCATCGCTGCCCATGACGGCCCGATCCGTTTCATGAATGTCGACTGCGACATCTACAGCTCGACGAAGACGATCCTCGACCTGCTGCATGACCGGATCGTGCCTGGCACCGTCATCGCGTTCGACGAATATTTCTGCAATCCCTACTGGCGCGAGGACGAGTACAAGGCGTTCCAGGAAGCGGTGACCCAGTATGGCTGGCAGTACGAGTATTTGTCGTTCTGCCCATTCGCACGGCAGGCAGTTGTGCGGATGCTGCCATAATTCAGCTCAGCTCACATCGTTCGATATCGCTGCCTTAGAATTTATTCCTTTTAAGAGAAAACCTCGTGAATCTGCTTCCCCTGCGCTTCTTCAACCGCAGGCCACTTTGCGAAAGCAAACCACCAAACCACGGCTATGTTTAGAACGGGCACGAACAACAAGAGGCTCCACCAACCCGACCGGCCAGCCTTGCGAAAAACCCGCGCCGACATCCATAAAATTAAGATGGCAGAGGGCACGACGAAGGCGAGGCCAGCGTAAAGCGCTTGTTCTGACTCGGCATCCATTTCGATACTCTCCTTCTTCGCTTGTGTCGCGTTACGGTGCTGGAATTCGACAAAGATAGGTTACGTTCACCCGCTTTGATTTGAGCCAATACCACGTATACAGCAGGGAAAAAACGGGACTGAAAAAGAGTGTTACGGTACCGCTGAGCGTAAGACTGCCAAACTTAAAAATAATCCCAAAATAGATAAGCCAGTAAAGCCAGGCCAACGCGATCATCAGTTTCGGTACAAAACCGTACTTCATCGGCAAAAATATCAGGAACGTGCTGCTCCAAGCCATCAAGAATAACGTCAGGATGGTCACGCCGTCTGACGTTAATCCGTATTCCTGCTGAAAAATTTCATTGTAGAAAGGATTAAAGAAATTAACGGCATATGAAACGAGGCCGGTAGCGCTCAAAGCGAAAAAGGCAAGAACCCAGCCGTCCAATCCATAGTACCGATTCCGAGCCGCTTCCTCGCGTGAAACGGAGAGCCATGACGTTCTTGAAAACGCACGCCACGATGTCTCCTCAGCCGGTCCCTCAATAGCGGGCCACTTTCCGAATGCCAGGACCCCAACGAGAATCGGAATCGCCACATAACCGACAAAGGGAATAACGACCATAAGTGACAAGGTCGGCTTGAAACCTGCGCGCGATAAGCTCCGCCAAAGCGGATATAAAAAGAGGACACCGAAAAAAACCGACGTAACGAGGCCCGACAGCAATAAGCCAAAGAGATCTTCACCCGCCAACTCACTCATGCCGACGTATCCCTAAATCGCGATTTCGTTTGCGCGGCCATAGTGGAAGTACAACACACACAACCATCGAACCTCCCGCATTTCCCCAGCGACCCCATTATATATGGTTGATTAACGCATGGCCTTAATTCTGTAAAGGTTGTCTTTTCGTTCAGGCGTTGAGGTCGCGCGACAGGCGGTTGTACGGATGCTGCCATAACGGTTTATCGTAAACAGCCCTGCAGCCAAATTCGGGTGAGCCCATAGCTGTACAGGTGGAAGTCATTTGACCGATCGTTCCAAAATTACCACAATGATGCGATCTTTGAGGAAACCGCATGCCGTGGGAAAAGAAATACGACGAAAATGAGGTGCTCGAACGGGCGATGAACGCGTTCTGGGCGCGTGGCTATGAAGCCACATCGATGAGCGACCTGGTCGAAGCGACCGGCATCAACCGGGGCAGCATTTATGCCGCCTACACAAACAAACATGCGCTTTTCATGCAGGCGTTACGCCATTTCGACAAGGTTCACCGGGTCAGTTTTTTCGACGAGATCGCCCAACGGCATACGCCGAAGGATGCGATCGTTGCCGCGTTCGAGGGCGCGGCGAGAAATACCGGTCAGGGCGACACCCCGGCGGGTTGTCTGCTGGTGAACAGCGTGCTCGAACTCTCGCCGCACGACGCTGAGGTGCGCGACCTCATCGATGACAGCCTGCGGGAAGTCGAAGGGTTCTTCTTTTCGATGATCGAAGCGGCCAAGCGGGAGGGCACAGTCGAAAAATCACTTGCATCCCGAACGACGGCGCAAGCCCTTCTCGGGTTGTTTCTAGGATTGCGCGTGCTGACGCGTTCGAAACCGCGGCGGCCCGTCATTGACGCCATCACATCTCAGGCCAGGATGATGCTGGGATAAAAAAATTTGGCCATTTTGGAACAATCGTTCAACACAACAGTGGAGACGAACAATGGCATCACGAGTAGTGCCGGTATCGGAGGGGGCCTCCCCCGTTGCAGGGGTCAACGAAAGATTGCAGCAAGCGCGCGAGGGATGGTGGCAAGACACCCAGATGTTCGGTGTCATCGGCCGGGTTCCCAGCCTTCTGAACAGCATCGTTCCGGTGTTCGAGAGCTTTTTCGGTGGCGGCCGCATCGAAGCGCATATATTTGAGATGATGCGCCTCAAGACCGGCCAAATTAACGACTGCGCGTATTGAAACACCGTTCGTACGGACGCCGTGAGCGCCCAAGTAAAACAGAAGGAAGACGCTGTTCTTGGCGGCGGCGCATCATCCCTGACGACGCGCGAGGCCATGGCAGTGGAGCTTGCCGAGCGCATTGCCGGCGATCCCCATAGTGTGACGGGCGATTTCTGGGAAACGCTTAAAGGTGAATTTACCGACGACGAGTTGGTCGAGCTGACATTCGCCTGCAGCATTTTCAACTGGGGAAACAAGTTCAACATCACGATGCAGCTCGATACCGATGGCACAACCTATCCCAGCAGTATGGAATATCGCGAAGTCGCAAAGTAACCAGTACGACTTTGTTGCAATCAGTGTTTCGAAAAGGCCCCTGGCGCGCAATCGCCGGGGGCCGATTCCCGGGGAAGATAATGCCATGAGCGGATTTGAAATTGTAACCGATACAGAGGCTTTCGATGAAATCGTCGGCGGCGAAGACCCGGTGGTCGCCAAGTTCCAAACCAAATCCTGCGTCATTTGCCGGCGGCTCGAACCGGGATTGAAACAGCTGGCGGACCGGTCATCGGGGAAACTTCGCATCGTGGATGTCGATGCGGAAGAAAACGCCAAACTGGCCGAGCGATACAATATTCGCAGTGTGCCCACCCTGATCCTGTTTAAGGGCGGCGATGAGCGCACGCGTTGTCAGGGCTTTCAGTCAACCAGCACGCTACGCGAATGGGCCGCGCCGCACCTTGACGCCTAAGTTACTTGCCGCGTGCGAGGTCCCTCAAAGACACTCCTGCAGCGCCGGGCATGCGGCGGCGAGGGCATCCGATCCCTTCGAGCCGACCGTCTGCATGATCCACCATGCGGCGCAGAGGTTCGATGATAGCAGTGTCGGCTTGATCGACTCCCGCAACTCAAGGATCGCGGGGATAGTGAGCATTCCGGTGCCGGTCATCACGACGGCATCGCACGCATCACCGTCGATCTTGGCGAGCGTTTCGGCGACTTCGTCGCTTTCCATTTCATAGGCACGGAATTCCTCCGACATCATGATGACCTGCGTCAGGTCGAAGCCGCAATCTTCCCAATACCCGGCAGCGCGCTTCGTGAGCCATTCGGGATAGGGGGAGATCAGCGCGACCTTGCGCGCACCGAGCGCCTCAAGCGATAGGCGGATCGCACGGCAGGCCGTCGTCGATACGGTGCCGGTCGCAGTACTCAATTTCTCGCACAGCGCATCGTCCCCGGCCTTCAGCAAGCCGTAGGACGCGCCCGTCATCGCGGCCAGATAGGCGTTCAGTTCGATCGCGCCGAAAGCCTTCGCACAGGCGAGGAAGACGTCCGGATAACGTTCGATCCGCGCCTGCAAATCGAGCTCGGGCGTATAGGGAAACCGCGCTGCATACAGCGCAATATCGTTGCCGACGAGGTGGTGCAGCTCCGGCTCGACCGTCGGGTTGGAGGTCGGCACCAGCACGCCGACCCTCGCCAAGGGCCGCAACTCCTTGAACGAAGACATATCTACACTCCCTTATCGCCGATGAAGGCACCGTCGCTGGCCAGCCTGTCCTGCAGCGCACCGACATCGAGCGCCGCGGGTGCGTCGCCGGATTGCCGCGCCATGGCGGCGGCCGTGCCCGCTGCCTGCCCCATGGCGAAACACGGCCCGCTGACCCGCAGGGACGCCTGCCCTTCCTGTGTCGTCGAGGCGCAGCGTCCCGCCACCAGCAGATTGTCAACGCCGGTCGGCAGAGTCGTGGAGAACGGGATCTGATGATACCCGCGGCCACCGAGGAACTGCCACTTGACGTCGCCGAGCACGTGGGTTTCGAGCGGCCAGCCGCTGCACCCGATACTGTCGTCGAAGTCGCGGCAACTCAGCACGTCGTCGCCGGTCAGTTGATAGGGGCCGACAATGCGGCGCGTCTCCCGAATGCCGATCTGCGGCGCAAGTTCCAGCATGTAGGAGTCGCCGAAGCCCGGCACCATGTCTTTGAGGAAGCGGAAATACTCCATCGCCTGCCGCCGACCCTCGACTTCCGCGAATCCGAGATCGTCCCAGTCGGAGCCGTCCACCGGCGCGCCGTCGCGGCTGATCTGCGTCAGGTTGGCGCGCCACTCGCTTTCGTGCGCCTGCGCATTAATAATTCCCGCCTTGCGCGGCAGGGTGTATTTCCCACTCGCATTGCCCTCGGCGATCAGCGCCTTGAGGTTGGGACGGCCCTCGGCCATCGCCACGTCAGTGTCGACATTGGCGATCCGGAACATCATCGTCGGATAGGCCATGAACCCGTCATCGCCGCCCTTTTCGAACGGCGCGCCGCTCCAGGCGGCGAGGTCCGCGTCGCCGGAGCAGTCGATGAACATCTCCGCCGCAATCGCCGCGCGGCCCGATTTCGTTTCGATCAGGACGGCTTCGATGCGTCCGTCCGTCGTGACCGCGCCGACGGCGAACGTATGGAACCGGATATCCACGCCAGCCGACGCCAGCAGCTCGTCCGCCGCTACTTTGTAGGCTGCCGTATCATAGGCCTGCGCGCCCGTCTTTAGCCCGTCCGGTCCCTGGACGAGGTGCGGCTCCTTGAGCCCGTCGAGATGCGCCAGCCGTTCCAGTATGTCGTCGGCGACGCCATGCACGATCTGCTGTACCGAACCGTTGATACAGGCATGCAGGCCGCAGAAGTTCGTGACCATCGCCGCAGTCCCCATGCCACCGAGGAAACCGTAGCGTTCCAGCAGCATGGTCCGCGCGCCGGTCCGCGCCGCCGCCGTCGCCGCGGCGATCCCAGCGGGACCGCCGCCCAGCACCAGCACCTCGGTCTCAGCGACAACCGGCACCTCTCGTGACGGCTCCGTAATCACCCGCATGCAAACCCCGTTGTCATTTGTCATAATAAGCGTAATCAATAACGCAGAGTACCGGGAGGGACCTTATGAGCAAAGTCATCTATCAGGGCTACGACGCCGAAACGCTTGAATTCCAATACAGTCCGCGGTTGGCCGTGTCCGACGCCGACACCATCCTGGCGCGCTGGGCCTCCCGCAGCGAAACATATTCGAACAGCGCCAATTGCGATCTCGACATCGCCTATGGGCCGAGCGCCGGCGAGAAGCTCGACCTGTTCAAACCGGCGGCGGACAACGCGCCGGTCATGATCTTCATCCATGGCGGATACTGGCGCGCGCTCGATAAGAGGGACCACGCCTTCGTCCTGCAGCCCTTCGTCGAAGCGGGCGCGCTGGTCGCGTCCATCAACTACACGCTGTGCCCGGAAGCGACGATCGATGAAATCACGCGCCAGGCCCGCGCCGCCTGCGCCTGGGTGTGGCGCAACGCCGCCGCGCATGGCGGCGACCCGAGCCGGGTCCACGTCACCGGGCACTCGGCGGGCGGGCATCTGACCGCAGCGATGGCGGCAACGGATTGGCCTACCTTCGAGTCCGGACTGCCAAAGGACATGCTGAAAAGCGCAACGCCGATTAGCGGCCTGTTCGACCTGGATCCGATCCTGCTCGTCTCGGTCAATAACGACGTGCATCTCGATCCGGCCGGCGCGGCACGCAACAGCCCGATCAAAATGGCGCCCGGCCACGACATGCCGATGACTATCGCCGTCGGTGGCGCGGAAACCGAGGAGTTCCGGCGCCAATCCCGGACGTTCTGCGACAGTTGGGGCGGGAAGCTTGGTCGTGTCGATTATCTGGAAACCGACGGGCACAACCATTTCTCGGTTATCGAAGCGATGACCGAGGCCGGCAACCCGATCACGCGGAAGCTGCTCGACCATATGGGATTGTGATTGGAGCGGTTGGTTCTCTTCCTGCGGGGACGCTGTGAAAGAGTGGTGCAAGCACCCCCATCCTAACCTTCCCCCTCAAGGGGAAAGGGATAAAGAAGACGAAACGACCGGTCATTTCCCCTCCCCCTTGAGGAGGGACGGATAGGGTGGGGGTGGGCGGCGGTTACGTCTAACTTTTCCGCCCCCTAAGACACAAACATCTCCGGCGTTGCCTTCACGAACCACTCTGGCAGTTCCCACGGCTTCAGCACATGCTTGCCACTCCACGCCGACATGGCCTGCAGGACGGGGATCAGTTCAGCGCCACGCCGGGTCAGATTGTATTCGTAGCGCGGCGGCCGGTCGGAGTAGCGCTCCCGAGTCACGATACCCTGCGCTTCCAGCTTCTTCAGCCGATCGGCCAGGATGTTGGTGGGGATGCCTTCCGGCGACTCCAGGAATTCGCCATACCGGCGCTTGCCACTCATCAGGTCGCGGACGAGGACCAGCGTCCACTTGTCGCCGAACACGTCGAGCCAGGAGGCGATCGGGCACCGCGTGCGTTTGGAGCGTATTTTGCGTACCGGCATGAAGGAGCCTATCGTTGTGGATCTGTAACTTGCATTTCAAAAGTATATATGGCAATTTCCCCGTCACTTGCCATTGAGAAGTTACAGGCAAGCCTCCGGCTTGAACAGGCGTCCGATGAAACTCGAGGAATTCAAGGCCCACTGCCTGTCGAAAAACGGCGTCGAGGACTCCTATCCGATGCGCGGCGAGTGCGTCTGGATGAAGGTTGCGGGCAAGATGTTCGCGCTCACCAATGTGCGGGACTTCAAGATGAACGGCGAGATGGTCGCACCGTTCCATTTCATCAATCTGAAATGCGATCCGGAGAAGGCCGTGGCGCTGCGGGCGCGACATCCGGCCATTCAGCCGGGCTGGCATCAGAACAAGACACACTGGAATTCCCTGCTGATGGACGGGTCCCTGGACGACCGGCTGGTCGCCGACCTCACCGATCACGCCTATGACATCGTGGCCGCCGCCCTGCCCAAGAAAGTACGGGAGCAGCTTGATGGATGATCAGGGAAATCCGGCGTTCGAGCGCATCGTCGCGCAATTCACGGCAGCCCATGCCGACGTCGTGGCCGGGAAAATGATGAGCGCGCCCGGGCTTAAATGCAACGACAAGGTCTTCGCCTTTCATACAAAGGACGGCATGGGCTTCCGTCTCGGCCCGACCTTCGACCCCAAGGCCTATGGCCTGCGCGAGGCCGCACCGCTCAACCCGTTCAAGACCAAGGGCCCGCTCAAGGGCTGGTACGTCGTGAACGCGAATGAAATCGACCAGTGGGAGGGACTTGCCGAACAAGCCCTCGCCTTCACACGGACGCTGTAACCATGACCCATCTCGACCCCGCGACACGGACCTTCCTCGCCGATCTCAAGACCAACAACAACCGAGAATGGTTTCAGGACAACAAACCGCGCTACGACGACGCCCGCGCCGACATCGAATCCTTCATCGCCGCGCTGCTGGCCAAGATTGAAACTTTCGACCCTGCTGTCGCCGGGCTCGACCCGCGCAAATGCGTCTTCCGCATCCATCGCGACACGCGCTTTTCAACGGACAAGACGCCGTACAAGACCAACCTCGGCGCGCATATGTTGATGGGTGGCAGCAAGAGCGTGCACGAGCGCGCCGGCTATTACATCCAGGTCGAGCCGGATAATTGCTTCCTCGCCGGCGGGGCACACCAGCCGCCCGGGAAATGGATGGGCGAAATCCGCCGGCACATCGATGCCAACGCCGCTTCCCTTCGGAAGATTTTAAAAAGCAAAGCGTTTCGGGACACGTTCGGCGAGATCGAGGGCCAAACGCTAAAGACCGCACCGAAGGGCTACCCGAAGGACCACCCGGACATCGACCTGCTGCGCTACAAGAGCTTCCTCGCCGTGCACCAGATGCCGGACGACACGGTGTTCGCCAAGGACCTGCTGAAACATGCGACGGGCGTCTTCAAGAAGCTGAAACCATTCGACGATTTCCTCAACGGCGCGACGGGCGCATAATAGGGGCAACGCCGCCTTGCCTCACCACCGCAGTCCTTTCCGCCCATGCCGCATCTCGACCCGAACACCTTCTCGTTCATTGCCGACCTCGGCCAGAACAACAGCCGCGAATGGTTCGAGGACAACCGCGCGCGCTATGACACCGCGCGGAACGACTTCATCTCCTTCATCGGCGTGCTGTTGATGGAGATAGAAACCTTCGACAGCAGGGTCGCCGGCATGGACCCGCGGCGGTGTATCTTCCGCATTTACCGCGATACCCGGTTCTCCAACCTCAAGACGCCGTTCAAGACCAACTTCGGCGCCCGCATCCTGCTCGGCGGCAGCAAGAATCTGCACCAGCGCACCGGCTACTTTATGAATATAGAGCCGGGAAACTGCCGCCTCAGCGGCGGCGCGTTCCGCCCGGAACCGGAATGGCTGCATACCATCCGCCAACGCATCGCCACCGACAGCACCAACCTGAAACGCATCCTCGACGACCGCACCTTCCGCAAAACCTTCAACGGCCTGGAAGGAGAAGCTGTCAAAACCGCCCCGCGTGGCTTCTCCAAAGACCATCCCGACATCGTTCTGATCCGGCAGAAAAGTTTGATGGCGCGGCATCCGCTTGACGACGGGGCGATGTTCACGCCGGGATTCCTGAAGCACGCGGCGCGGGTCTACGAGGCGCTGCTGCCCCTCAACGAATATCTCGACAACGCGCACTGATCGTCTACTCAACCGCGATCCGCCCCGCATACCCCCGCAACGTCTCCAAATCCGGATCCTTTTTCGGCCAGGTCAGACCAACGCCGTCATCCGTGTAGCGGGGCAGGACGTGGACGTGGAAATGCGGCACCGTCTGCAGGCCTGCCGGCTTATTGGCCTGCAGTAAGGTAAGGCCCTCCGGTTCGAAAGCCACCTGCACGGCCTTCGCCACCTTGGTCACCGTGCGGAACAGAGCGGCGGCAAGGTCCTCGTCCAGATCGAGGATCGTTTCCGCCGGTTCCTTCGTCGCAACGAGCACGTGGCCCGGGTTCACCTGTCCCGCATCCATGAAAGCGAAAGTGTGTTCGTCTTCGTAGACCTTGGCGCAGGGGATCTCGCCGGCGATGATTTTGCTGAAGATGGTTTCAGTCATGGCTCTGTTTCCTGTGTCGGAGACCTCTACGAAGGGTGGTGCAGCCCCCCATCCTAGCCTTCCCCCGCAAGGGGGGAAGGAACAAGTTTCTCTAACCAAAATCTTATTCCCCTCCCCCTTGATGGGGGAGGGTTAGGGTGGGGGTGGACGGCGGCTGCGTTCTGCCCCTTCGCTTCGGTCTCTATTGGCGCTATTTGGGATGACACTATAGGCGGCAACGCACCGCAAAATCCGTTCGCCCGAAAAGAATCAGACGATTGGGTAAAAATCCGTCGCCGGGACGTTTACACTGCGGGGAGAAGCGATGGAGGGTACCGGCTATGTCCCGTTGCAAAGGCATCGCGCAGGGCGCGTTTGGGCGCGCGGCGCTGCTGGAGATCGACCGGCCGATCGTCGGGCATGCGCATCCGCATTGCCATGTGCTGGTCAAGATCTCCGGTGCGGACAGTTTCTTCCGGGTGCGGGGCCGCGACTATCCGCTGGACGATGCGAGTGCCGTCGTGGTCAATTCCTGGGAACCGCACGGCTATCCCCGCGCGCCGGCGCAGGGCGCGGCGGTGATATTGGCACTGTATATCCGCACGGCCTGGCTGGAGGAAGTCGAGCCAACCTTCGCCGTCTGCGACAATCCGGATTTCTTCGCGCAGACCGGGTTCGCGTTGCCGGCAGCGGTCCGCGCACGTGCCCAGGATCTCGCCGACGCATTGACCGCACCCTCACCGGCAGACCGGGCGTTCGAGGCGCTGATGGGCGAGGCGATGATCGCGGTCATCGACCGGTTCTCGCGCTGGCGCGAATTGCGGGGAAGCCGGATGACCGGGCATCGGCGCATCCCGGATTTTCGCATCCGCCGCGCCATCAGCTTCCTGCACGACCATATTGGGTACGGCTTTACCGCCGACGATATCGCCCGCGCCGCCGGCCTGTCGCGCCCGCATCTGTACACGCTGTTCAAGCACCATACGGGCCTGACGCCGAATGTGTATTACGGCGCGTTGCGTATGGAATCGGCGTTCGCCGACCTGCCGGATGCGGAACCGTCGATTGCGGCGATTTCCAGCAAACTGGGCTTTCGCGCGCAGGGGCATTTTACCCGCTTCTTCCGCAACAATCTGGGCATCTCGCCGCGCGAATACCGCAATCTGCTGCACCAATAACCGCCAGGCTCCCTTCTCGGTGCGAGGCAATCGCCGGGGCCGCGGTCAGGTGCGCAAAGCCGGATTTGCGTAACCGCCTCACCCATTGGCGATAGCGGCAACCGGCCGCGCGAGGTCCGGCGTACCGGCGAACGCCGCCTCCAGGGCCTTGGCGATTTTGAGCATGGCGGCGTCGGACCGGCGGGGGCCGACGATCTGGAAGCCGAAGGGCATGCCTTCCTCGTCCTTGCCGCAGGGCAGGCAGACGACGGGATTGCCGGTCGTCGATAGGGCATTGGTCAGCCCGGCCCAGGCCACGTATGTCGCCTGCTCGGCTCCGTCGATAACCGCCACGTAGTGGTCCTCTTTGGGAAAGGGCGAGACCGTGGCGCCCGGACAGATGAGCACGTCGTAGTCGCCGAAGAAGCGGTCCATCTCGCGATGCAGATTGCCGTGTTCCTGAAACGCCCACGCGATATCTTCCGTCGAGAGTTCCAACGCCTGCTCGTAGTTGAGCCGCACATTGGGGCTCAGCTTGTCCTTATGGTTGGCGTAATGATCTTTCTGGCTGCCGAGATATTGCAGGCCGCGGATGACCCAGTTGACCCGCCCCGCCATCGTCAAATCGGGCTCCGCCATGTCCGCCCGGCCGAACAGATCCTGGATCCGCCCTACCCGGTCGTCGAAGACGCGGCGGATCATCTTGGATGTTGGGGCAAAGCCGAGATCCGGCGAAAATGCGACTCGGATCGATTTGAGATCCGCCGCTTCCAGGTCGAGAAAATCAGCCCGGTCGCGCGGATAGCTCATGGGATCGATGGAGTGATCGCGGGCCATTGCGGCGACCAGCAAGCCGACATCGTCAATGCTGCGGGCCATGGCGCCTTGCAACTGAAAGGGCCAGAACGGATAAATCCGGCGCTCGAAGGGGATCAGTCCCGGGGTCGGCTTGAGGCTCATGACACCACAAAAGGTCGCGGGCACGCGCAGACTGCCACCGGTATCGCTGCCGGTGGCAATAGGCACCATATTCATCGCCAGTGCCGCACCGGAGCCGCCCGACGAGCCGCCACTGGTGCGCGCAGGATCGAAGGGATTCACCGTCGGACCGAAAACGAAATTGGTCGTGTTGTTGCCAGCGCCGAATTCGGTCGTGTTGGTCTTACCGCAGATCACGGCACCCTCCTCGCGCAGGAACTGCACGACAAGGTCGTCGCGGTCCGGGATGTGGTTTTCATAAATCAGCGAACCGAACGTGGTGCGCATCCCCTTCGTCAGGCTCATATCCTTGATCGCCAACGGCAACCCTGCAAGCAGCCCCACGTCTTCTCCGGCCATGATCCGCGCTTCCACGGCGCGGGCCGTGCCACGAGCTTCGTCGAAGCAGGTCGCGGTGAAGGCATTGACTGCGGGGTTGGCGCGCTCGATTTGGGCGATGAAAGCGTTGAGCACTTCCGGCGGCGACAGCTCCTTTGTCGCTACCCGGTGTCTCAGTTCGCTTGCGCTCTGTTCAATGAGGGCCATGCGGCGATCCCAATTCGATTGGAGACGATTATGTCATGAACCCGATATTAACAGCATTCACCACGACCGGCTCGGTACGTAGAATCCCCAATGGGGATTCACCTAACTTTCGACATCTAAAGAGCGAGCCTAAGTTTAGGCTCGCGGACAACGATGGCGCCCGCGCCACCGCGCAACATTCATATTTGGCACTTCGAAACGGCCCCCGGCGGGGACGTCGAGGATGGGTATGTGCAATGACTGACAAACGATTGCTGATGGTAGACGACGAGCCGGCACTCGGCGAGATCGTTCGCTTCGTGGCGGAAGACCTGGGCTACGACGTCCAGATAACAACCCACGGCAAAGAATTTATGCAGGCGTTCGAGAGCTTCGAACCGACAACGATCATCGTCGACATCGTCATGCCGAACATCGATGGCATCGAGCTGATCCACTGGCTGCACGGACATGATTGCGACGCCAAGATCCTCGTGACCTCCGGCTCCAGCGAAGCCTACGCGAGGATGGCGAGAAACCTTGGCGACGCTCGGGGCCTCGACATCTCGGTTATCGAGAAACCGTTCAGAACCGCCACGTTACGCGCGTTGCTCGCGTAATCGGAATTAAGGGTCGGTAGGCGCCGAGTTTGCCCATTTGAAATCTGGGATTGCCGCCTAAAACGGGTATCATGGCGCGTAGGAAAAACCATGCGGAGCCATCATGCCGAAGAAGAAAATGCATATCGCCCAGTTCCTGGTGCATGGGCCGACCTATCACAGCCTTGCCATGTGGCGGCATCCCAAGTCGGAGATGACGAAGGACAACTGGGCGCGGCCGGAACTCTATCAGCACATCGCCAGAACGTGCGAGCGCGGCATGTTCGACATGGTCTTCTTCGCCGACCTGAACTACATCTCCGACACCTTCCGCGGCTCGCTGGAACCGGCGTTGCGCTATGCGGTGCAGGCACCGGAGCACGACCCGGTGCCGCTGCTGTCCTATATGGGCGCGGTGACCAGCCATATCGGGCTCGGCGCGACGCTTTCCGTCAGTCATCATCATCCGTTCTATATGGCGCGCCTTTGGGCCACGCTTGACCATCTGACCGGCGGACGCGCGGCGTGGAATGTCGTGACGTCGGTCAACGACAATCAGGCCGCCAACTATGGTGCGGAACGCGAACCGACCGATACCCGCTATGAGAAGGCCGGCGAGTTCATCGACGTGTGCCAGCAGCTTTGGAATAGCTGGGATGAAGATGCGGTCGTCATGGATCGCGAGAACGCCATATTCACCGATTCCACAAAAGTGCGGCGGATCGAATTCGAGGGCGAGTTCTACAAATCCCGTGGGCCGTTGAACGTCATCCGGTCGCCGCAAAACGGCCCAGCCCTTCTGCAAGCGGGAACCTCACCGAAAGGCAAGGCGCTCGCGGCAAAATACGCCGATGCCATCTTTGCCATCCAACCGCACGCAAGAGATGCGGCCGCCTATTACGTCGATATCAAGGGCCGCATGGAAGCGATCGGCCGGGATCCCAACACCTGTAAAATCCTCTATGGCATGCAGCCGATCATCGGCGAGAGCGAGGCGGAAGCGGCAGAAAAGCAGGAATTCCACAACAGCCTGGTGCCCGAAGACGGCGGCATGGCGATCCTCTCCGCCCATCTCAACTTCGATATGTCGACGCTATCGCCCGACGTTGAAATGGCAAGCCGAACCGAACCCGAATTGCAGCGTATGAAACCCCGATACACCAAGCCGTCCGGCGGGTCTTACACGGCGCGGGAAATTGCCACGCGGCACGGGCAAAGCGTCAGCCTGCCGCAATTCGTCGGTACAGCAAAAAGCGTGGCCGATCAGATGGAGGCCTTTGTCGATACGGTCGGTGGCGACGGGTTCATGATTTCCCCGATCTACTGTCCCGGCGCGATCGAGGAATTCGTCGACCTCGTCGTCCCGGAACTGCAGCGCCGCGGACTGTTCCGCACGGCGTACAGCGGCACGACGCAGCGCGCCCATTTATTGTAGGACGATTAGGTCGCGTTGAAGGCACCCCCTTCCTAGCCTTCCCCCCTCAAGGGGGAGGGGAATCGAATGCATTTTCTATACCGTCCCTTCCCCCTTGAGGGGGGAAGGCTAGGAAGGGGGTGGAAGGCTCGAACGACCGTAAATCCCACCTAGCTGAAATGCATCGCGCCGTTAATATCCAGCACCGCGCCGTTCACATAACTCGCCGCCGGAGAGACCAGGAACGCCAGCGGGCCAGCGATTTCTTCCGCCTGGGCCATGCGCTTCATCGGAAACATTTCTGGCTCGAAGGGCTCGCCCTGAGTCATTGGTGTCGCCACCGGTCCGGGGGCGACGGCGTTGATCGTGACATTGTGCGGCGCGCCGCGTCGCGAGAACCAGCGCACGAAGGAATGGATGCCGCCCTTCGACATCGCGTAGTGCGGTGCTGCCCGCACTCCGCCGATACGACCGGCGATGGAGCCGATCAGCGCGATCCGTCCCCCCTTGCGTTCGACCATGCCGGGGAAGAAGGCGCGGGTCAGGTTCAGCGGGCCTTGCAGATTGATGTTGAAGACGCGCTCGGCGACTTCATCCCAGCCGTCGTCGTTCCAGTCGTCGAACGGGCAAATCGCCGCGCAATCGACCAGCGCGTAGACATCGCCACTAGATGCGGCCCAGGCTTCGACGGCCGTCCGGTCGGTGACGTCGAGCGCCGTTGCTTTGGACTCCCGCCCCTGCCCGCGCAGGAAATCGGCCAGCGGTTCCGGCGCTTCCAGATCGGCCACCATCACGTCCGCGCCCATGCTCGCGACCAACCGTGCGGTTTCCGAACCGATGCCGCCGCCAGCACCACTGATTGCGATCCGCCGGCCCGAAAGATCGAATGCCTGAACCATAACCTGCCCCCTATAAACTGTAGTTTCCTTCGCGCACGATGAACGCCTCGACGGTTTCCTCGCCGAGCAGCTTCACCGCCTCGATGCGATGTGCGCCGTTGACGAGGATAAAGCCTTTCTTGGCGTCGCGGCGCACCTGGATCGGCACCTTCTGCCCGTCCTCCAGAATGCTTTCCGCAATCTCGTTGATCTTTTCCTCTTCGAGCGCATTGCGCCGTTTATTCGGTATGTAGATTTCTTCGAGCTTAATAAATTCTGATTTCAGCATCGCCATCTTTTTAGGCCTTCTTCGTCATGCTGAAAAACCCCGTTCCAGCAACGGTTCATCGTCGATGACTCGTTGATAGGACAGCCGGCTGAGATCGATGGTCTGGTAGCCGCCGTCGAGCAGTAGCTCCTTCATCGCGCGGCCGATCGCCGGGCCTTTCTGCAGGCCCGCACCGGAAAAGCCGGTGGCGACGTAGAAGTTCTCCAACCCGCCGATCCACGGCCCGATGATCGTGTTGCCGTCCATCCGGTTGTAGGCGTAGTGCCCGGACCAGCTGCGCATCACCTTCAGGCTCTCGAATTTGGGCACCCGGTGTGCCACGGCCGGCCACATGATCTCGTCGAACAGATGGTGCCTGACCTCCCAGTCAAAGCCACCCGGCACGTCGACATCGGTCAGCCCGACTGTATAGCCCGCGCCTTCCTGCCGGAACGAGACGTGCGAGGGGTCCTTGGTCAGCGGCATGGTTTCCAGCTCGGCACGCGTCTCGACATAGAAGGTCGAGCGGCTGAGCGGCTCCACCGGCATCTTCATGCCAACCATCTCAGAAATCTCAGGCCCCCAGGCGCCGGCCACATTGACGACGATTTCCGCATCGATCTTCTTGCCGGAGTCCAGCACGACGCGCTCGACCTTCGTCGCGTTTGCCTCGATATCGACGACCCGGTCCTGTACATATTCCACGCCCAACTCGCGCGCCTTACGCCGAAAGCCCAGCACCGCCGCGTGCGGATCGATGAAGCCGTCCTTCGGGCCATGCAGGGCGGCATCGATATCGTCGACTCGCATCGACGGGAAGCGCCGTTTCACTTCATCGCGGTCGATCATCTCGTTCGGCGCGCCGAGCGATTTCTGCAGCGCGCAGTTCGCCTCCGCGTCCGCAACTTCCTGTGTACCCGCCAGCAGATGCAAGTAGCCGTATTCGAGGAAATCGAAGCGGCCTGGCTGCCCGCCGACGTCCACGAGATTGGCGAAATCCTTGTAGAATTCCTGCCCGAACTTGGACATCTCGATGTTTTCCGCCAAGCCATGCATCATCCGTACGCCGCCGGACGAACGTGGCGCCGCCGCGAATTCGTAACTCGGATCCGGCTCGATCACACAGACGTCGCCCGCCTTGCCCGCCATGGCGAGGTGATAGGCGATGCTGGAGCCCATGATGCTGCCCCCAATGATCACGATGTCCGCCATAGCCCGGTCCTTCTTATGCCCATACAGACCGCCATGATCCCGCCGCGCTTGCGGTCGGGTCAAGATTATTCGTCAGTTGGCGCGACGAGCTGCATTCGCTAGCTTAGCGCTCTTTCTTAGAAGCGCGGAGAAACCATCCCATGACCGACCTGCACCAAGATGCCATCGTGATCGACGGCCTGATTATCTCGAACTGGAGCCGCGCCGTTTTCGAGGACATGAAGCGCGGTGGCCTGACGGCGGCGAACTGCACCTGCTCCGTCTGGGACGGGTTCAAGGGCACGATGCAGAACATCGCGCAGTGGAAGGGCTGGTTCGAAGAGCATGACGATCTGCTGCTGCAAGTCTTCACCACCGAGGACATCCGCCGCGCCAAGCAGGAAGGCAAGGTCGGCATCATCCTCGGCTGGCAGAACACAGGCGGGATTGAGGATCGCGTCGACTTCCTGCAGCTCTTCAAGGAGCTCGGCGTCGGGGTGATGCAGCTCACCTACAACACGCAGAACCTTGTCGGCACCGGCTGTTGGGAAAGCGTCGACAGCGGCCTGTCCGATTTCGGCCGCGAGGTGATCGAGGAGATGAACCGGCTCGGCATCCTGGTCGACCTCTCCCATGTGGGCGCGCAGACCAGCGAGGATGCCATCCTGCATTCCAAGAAGCCGGTCGCCTACACCCATTGCGCGCCAAACGGCCTGAAGGACTATCCGCGCAACAAGACGGACGAGCAGTTGCGCTTCATCGCCGACCGCGGCGGCTTCGTTGGCGTCTGCACCTACCCGCCCTTTCTGCCGTGGGGCACGGAGACGAACATCGAAAACTGCATCGAAGAGTTCGACTACGTGATCAACGTGGTCGGCGAAGACTGCGTTGGCATTGGGACCGACTTCACCCAGGACCAAGACTCCGCCTTCTTCGATTACCTGTCGCTCGATAAGGGACACGGTCGACGGCTGGTCCCGAAACGGCCCGGCGGCGTTGTCAAAATGCCGGATGGCCTGAGCACAATCGGCGAGTTTCCGAACCTCACCGCCGCCATGGAAAAGGCCGGCTGGCCCGAGACGAAAATTCGTAAGGTAATGGGCGAAAACTGGCTGCGCGTGCTCAAGGAAGTCTGGGGCGCTTAGAAAAGGGGAGACCGACATGACCGTTACGAAAAATCACGTCAAACAACAGTTGGAAGCGGGCAAGCTGGCGCTTGGCTTCGGTGTTTTGCAATCGCGCAAGGTCGATATCGCCAAGATCGCCAAAACCTGCGGCTACGACTGGTTGTTCGTCGACCTGGAACACAGTTCGATGGATCTCGATACGGCTTCACAGATCTGCGTGGCGGCGCTCGATATTGGCGTCACGCCTCTGGTGCGCGTGCCGGGCCATGAGCATTTTCACGCCGCGCGCATCCTCGACAACGGCGCAATGGGCATCGTCGTCCCTCACGTCGATACGGTCGAGGAAGCCCGCGCCGCCGTCGACCATGTGAAGTTCCCGCCACTCGGCCACCGCTCCATGACGGGCGGATTGTCGCAACTCGGCTTCGCCAATCTCGGCGTCGCGGAGCAGCCCAAGGTGATGAACGAACAGACCATGGTCGTGATCATGCTGGAAACGCCCACGGCAATCGAAAACGCTGACGCCATTGCCGCCATCGAGGGCGTGGACGTGATGCTAATCGGCACCAACGATCTCGCCGCCGAAATGGGCATCCCCGGCCAGTTCGACCACGAGCGCATCGAAGCGGCCTACGACACGGCCCTTGCCGCTGCCAAGAAGCACGGCAAGCACGTCGGCCTCGGCGGGATCTACGACGAGGCGCTGGTGACCAAGTTCGTGAACAAAGGCGTCCGCTTCATCCTCGGCGGTGCCGATCTCGGCTTCATCATGTCCGCCGCGAGCGCGCGCAGTCAGTTTCTTCGGGGTCTCGAGACCGGCTGATCGCCGCAAGCCGGGCGACATGCTCGGACATCAGGTCAGTCGCGTCCACGTTTGGCCGCAAGATATCGAACCGGATAGGACCGGCGGACTCTGAGCCGGAGAGCCGAGGCAAATCGAGCGTCGTCCCGGCGATGAAATCATAAATCCGCGTACAACTCATTTTTGCCACCTTTCCTCGCTACCGTAGCCATTATGTACGGCAGCGGCGGCGCGATCTTTGATTCATGTCATTTTTTTTGCAACGCCGTTGTGTGAAATCAGCAGATCGGGCAATGTCAGTCTGAAAACGCGTTAACCGAGTATCAACCAGGGGGTATCCATGCGCCTTATCGTTCTCTCCTTCATCTTAGTTTTCAGCACCTTATCGACCGTTCAGGCTGGCGAAGGCCTTGTCGTGAAAAACAGCCCCTACAGCGTCGGGGAAACCCTGGACCGGCTCGAAGCGATCTTCAAGAAGAAGGGCATCACGGTCTTCGCGCGGATCGATCACGCGGCGGGCGCGGCCAAAATCGGCAAAACCATGCCGGCGACTCAGGTGCTTATTTTCGGCAATCCGAAGCTCGGTACGCCGCTAATGGAGAGTCAGCGCAAAATCGGCATCGCCCTGCCCTTGAAGGTTCTGGCCTGGGAAGCGGACGGCACGGTCAAGATCGCCTATACCAAGCCCTCCCAGCTCGCGCGACGCTACGGCGTCGTCGACCGCGACCCGGTTCTGGCGAAGATGTCCGGCGCGCTCGACCATCTGACCAACGCGGCAATCAAGCAGTAGAGAGGACCATCCGTCACGGTATGGCGCAACCGTCACGGATTGAGTTCGACTGACAGTGAGGACTAAACGATGAACCGCCTTGCCGCGCTGCTTTTTGCGCTATTTGCGTTTCCCGCGCTTTTTCAAACGATTGAGTTCTTGGTCCCTGGCGCGGTCAAGCTCAACTTTATTTCAACGGCCGTTGCTTCAAGCAAGGTCGTGCTGAAGCCGGTTCCTTTAAATCCAACCGATCGGAATTTGCAACTTCCGACCAAGAAAGCGACGTTGCTCTATCCCAAGGAACGTCCGGCGTGGTGCGATGAAAGCGCGAACGTCTGCTACGGGCCGAAAGACAAAGGCAAAATCCTTTTCAATGCGGGCGGCGGTTCCATGCGGCCCCACGCGTGGCCTTATTTCAAGGTTTCGAGCGGCGGCACCCCGGCGGAGGGAAAGGCGTGCGAGAGCCGCCATTTCAGGAAAGGCCTCACGGGTGTCGTGGTATTCGACTGGAAGTGGGACAGGAAAGCGAAGAAGCGAAAAAAGAGATGGCTATGCCAGCCGATGCTTGATGGTAAGGCGCATCTCCATGTGCAAGTGAAACCAGGCCATACCTACAATCGCTGTTTTCACGCGTGGCTGTTCGGAGACTTCATTGTATCTTCGCCGAAGGGCACGCCACTCGATCAGCGCCCCATTCTGCTGGCCTACAAGGCGAACAGCGGGTCCAAAACAGGAGTGGAGCCGAATGCCTGCATTGCATCCCGCAGTGGCCGGAACCTCACAGTTTACGGCATTGTCGTTAAAAACGTGGAGAAAATTAGCGGCCGTTGGACCAAGCCGAGGATAAAAGATCCATACTATCGGTGCATTCAGCCGGGAATCGGCGCGCTCAAGGTGGTGAACAGCGATTTTGAAAACTGCCCTCATGGCGTGCAAGGCGGCGGTACGGAATGGCACATCTACAATTCCAAATTCCTCAACTGCTCTTATGCGGGAACGGGGTACAATCACTGCCTTTATGGTTCCCACGGCCTTAACAAAATCACCGTGACAGGCAGCACCTTGCAAACCTGCGGCGGCCACGCCTTCAAGGGTATCGCCAAGGAGGCTGTAATTGAAAATTCCCGCCTCGAAACCGGTGTTCACGAGAAGTGCGATTCAGGGACCGTCTTTCACAATTCCTACGGTGGGAAAGTCACGCTCGATTCCGTCCATATCGTCAAAGGGAAGGACAAGGGCAACCCCAATATCTTCGGAACCGGAGACGGCAGTTCGAAACGATGCAAGGGCGTTGACGGCTATAGAGGTATCTGGACGCTGAAGAATGTCGAGATTACCGATAATGGTATCAAATTCCGCGGCAGGCGCGTGCTGGAAATTAAGGGCGGCTGCAAGAGATTGAAGCGGAGCAAGTGGATAGACAAAGGCAACGCCACCTATAACGGTCGGCCGCTCGCATTCAAGAACGCGTTCCCCAAGTTCCCGAAGTAGCCTAGAGTATCCGTCTTGATCAAGCGAGTTTTGGTGTCCAAGTACGATCGGCTTTGATGAGAGCGTTAGCGGTTCGCTCGTTCGAGCAGCACGTCGGCGTGGCAGGGATGGTCTCCACGACACCAGCACACGAGGTTCTTGCCACGGAGCCGTTCCAGATTCGCCATCGCGTGCGCCAGCACCTGCTGCTGCTCTGCAACAGTGACATCGCAGCCCGTACAAAGCCTGCCGCCCATAAGGTCCTTATAGAGTGCGACGCAGCGCTCGGCGGTGCCGTCGCGGCCGATCACGAACGGATTTCCCCATCGGGTCGGGCGTCCGACATAGACCGCATCCGCCGGCATCCGCCAGCCCTTCTTGCGCGAGCGTTGTATGCGTTGGGGCATGTGTCCGGTCCTGTTCGTTCAATTCTCCGGCGTTTGTTCTTCCAGCCGGACGCCGCCACCCTAAATTTTAAGGGCGTTTCCGCGCAAACCATTCCAGAATACAACTAAAATACATTGTAATCATTAAAGTTTTCGATCTCGCAATCACCCGTTGGTAGCGCGAAAACTAGTTCGCCGCTGACTTCCGACAACCCATTTGTTCTTTTTTTGTTCTTATCGATGGGGAGCGATGTACATGGAGGACTACGCCGACACCAAAACCGTGATCAAGCTGTTCGCGTGGATCGCGGCGCTGGAAGCCGAGATCGCCACGATCCGGCAAATCGCCGAACAGGACGACCGGAACGCGGTCGCCGCCAACGCCTACGACGCGATCCGGTCCCTGGAAAGGCTCATCGTCGAAATCGCCCTCCCCCTCCGCCAGCCACCCCACTTCGCCTGGGACCTGCTGATCCAATACGGCCAGCAAGACTTCGCCGCCCACGACTTCAAACCTGCGGAAGCGCCGACGAATGGGCCCTACCTGGACGCGATTTGGGAGCGGGAGGAAAAGCGGCGGAAAGGGTCGCAGAAGAAGAAGTGAGGTACTCGCTGTTTCCAAGAAATCTGCGGAACTAAAGTGACAATACTCTTAACTAAAGGCTATCCCAATAAAGTGCACGATCGCTGTCGTTCAAAGTTCTTTCGTAGCGTCGATGCAATGTATCCGGTAACGGCAACGATCAATCCGAAAAAGAAGCCACAGATAGATCGAACTCCTACATCCAGCGTCTCTGCCTTTTATCCCATCCCTTCGCTACGCCATGCGACCTACATTGACGGTTAATGTACCGAAGTTGCGCTCGAAATGTCTCAAGAGCGTGTATAAGAATAACGCGATGCCGACCATCTCCATCGTTTCTTCACACGTCATCAGCAAGAAGTAAATTAGATCGGGCTTGCTGGTATGCACTACGCTGGCATAGTAACCGATTTGCTCTATGCGCAGCCCCCCCAACGCCTCGAAACCCAAGGCGCCACCCGTAAAGATGGCGCCCGATAAGATCAAACGGTTGCGGGTCGTTGAATCGGTATGGCGCAGAAAACTGAGTGAACAAAGAAAAACAACCAGCACGAACAGCGACCCGGGAACGATCCAGGTAAAAAACAAAAGACCGGAACCGGTTATCCACTGCCGCGTAATGGGCGCCAAGCGTTCGTGAACGGAAAACATTTCATCATAGGTCAAACAAAGGAACAAGAAGCCAAAAACAAGAAAAAAGACCCACCCGCGCTTATTGGATTTCCGATACCCTTGATACAAAACAAATAGGACCACGGAACTGCAAAATATGGCGAAAGCGGAGAACAGAGATGGAATATTCTTTTCTATATCCATATTAAAAATGCGCCTAATTCCAAAAATTACGGCATCGCCCGTTGTGATATGGATTACATGCCCCAGTAAGCTGGCCAGGGCGAGAAACAGGATAATACAGAGATGCAATTGGAATATTCTGTATGGCGAAAAACAGACAGCCATTTTCTTTTCTCCCGCAAGACAATAATCCCAACTTGTTCATGACCTTTAATTCAATCGTTACAATCCAAAACCAGCGTCAAAATTTTCGGGAAGGTGTTTCTCTGAAATATTGAAACTTTTGAAAGATCATGTACAGAGATGGTTATCGTTTTTGGATCCGCTCAGGTCATGAATTTTGCAGGCTGTGCCGGGTCTGGTCTTGAAATCTTAAATTTCTCAGACAACGCCCTTTCATCACCCTCCACGCAGCCGGCGAAGTGTCTTCTTCTGCCGCGCCTTCAGGTCACGCAGGCGGCGTTTATCGACGGCGCGGACATTGTCGCCGTCGAAGCGTTCGCGGCGTTGCAACGCTCTGATCTCGGCATTCGTGTTTTGACGATCCTGCTGCAGCGCGCGGCGTTCAGGCCGAGAGAGTGGGGTCTTCGAGGTGACGCTTGGGTCTTTCGGGCCGGACTCGTAGCGGATGAGGCCGGGCGGTTGCGCCGATGGCCCGCCGCCCAGGGGTGCCACCTCGCGTGGCTCGGGCACAAAGGTCGTTTTGGGCGCAGGCACGCCGGGGCTCCAGATCGGGGTGTGGTTCGGGCTGGCGCAGGCCGCCAATGTCATAAGCGGGACGACGATGAGCAGGCGCTTCATAGCGCCGTGTCGGCGATAACGGCCTGGCCCTCCAGCGCCGCCGGCGGCGGGCCGCCGGTCGCCCAATCGAGCAGTTCCACCGTATGTACCACCGGCAACGCGCCCGCGGCGATCTGCTGAATGCAGCCAATATTGCCAGCGGTGACGATGTCGGCTCCCGTACGGGCGATGTTTGCCAGCTTGCGGTCGCGCAGCCGCGTCGCGAGCTCAGGCTGCAATAGGTTGTAGGTGCCGGCCGAACCGCAGCAGAGATGCGCTTCCGGCACGGCGCGCACCTCGAACCCCGCTTCGCTTAGCAGGGCCTTTGGTGCCTCCGTGATCTTCTGGCCATGCTGCAGGGAGCAGGCGGCGTGATAGGCGATCGCGAGCCGGGGTCTTGCCAGCACGGGGCCGAGCCCGATTTCCGCCAGGTACTCGGTAATGTCACGAGTCAAGGACGACACGCGCGCGGCATCCTCCCGCAGCGCCGGATCCTCGCGGAACATGAACCCGTAATCCTTGACCGTGGTGCCGCAGCCGGACGCGTTGATGACGACGGCATCCAGACCCTCGTCGTCGATCTCGCGGGTCCAGGCGGCGATGTTGGCGGCGGCCTGCGTATGGCTGTCCGTGGTGCGGCCCATATGGTGGGTCAGCGCGCCGCAACAGCCGGCGCCACGCGCGACGACGACCTCGATACCGCGCCGCGTCAGCAGCCGAACGGTGGCTTCGTTGATCGACGGGCTCAGCACCTGCTGCGCGCAGCCGGTCATCAGGGCGACGCGCCCCTGCCTTTTCCCTTCCGCTGGAACGATCTGCGGCCGGTCGACCGGCGACGGCGACGGAATGCGAGCCCGCGCCATCGACAGCATGCCCTTCAACCGGCCCGGCGCTAGCGCCGCGAACGGACGCGCCACCCAGGCGCCGATCAGTGCGAGGCGGAACAGCTTAGGGCGCGGCAGCAACCAGGCGAGCAGGTTGCGCAGAATCTGCTCCGCCACGGGCCGCTGGTAGGTTTCCTCGATATGATGGCGCGCATGATCGACCAGGTGCATGTAATGCACGCCCGACGGACAGGTCGTCATGCAGGAGAGACAGGACAGGCAGCGGTCGACATGGCGCACGACCCGCGCCGAGGCCGCCTTGCCGTTCTCTAGCATCTCCTTGATCAGATAGATGCGCCCGCGCGGACTGTCGAGCTCGTCGCCGCGTAGCACATAGGTTGGACAGGTCGCGGTGCAGAACCCGCAATGCACGCAGTTGCGCAGAATCTGGTTGGCTTCCGCAATGTCCGGATCGGCGAGCTGGGCCAGGGTGAATTGGGTCTGCATGATTCCTGGTCTCAGACCCCCGCATACATGCGGCCGGGATTGAGCACGCCGCGCGGGTCGAAGCCCTCCTTCAGACGCTGGCTGAGCCGAGCGAGACCGGGGTCCTGGGGCTGAAAGACCGGAATGGCGCTACGCAGCTCCGCGGGCGCACGGATCAGGGTCGCGTGGCCGCCGGACGCGCCAAGCGCCGCCCGGATGCGCGCATGGTCGGCCTCGATGGGCACCGCCAGCCAGACCAGCCCACCGCCCCAATCGAGGAACGCCTCGCCGCCAAGGGCTTGGCTTAGTTCCATGGCGAGCGCAGCACCGGATTGCGGCGGCACTGAAATTTTCCAAACGGCGCGCGTGTCCCCCGCCACAGCGAAAGGACGCACATCGCGAACCTCCCGCCAGAACGCGCCCGAGTTATGGCCGTGCAGCTCTTCGGTCTCTCCGAACGCCGCGAGCTGAGTGCGCAGCGCGTCGCAGCGGTATTCGACGGAGGGGCCCGGTCCCTCGACGCGGATGGCGGCAACCGATGCGCCGGAATCCTTGACGTAGCCGACGCCGGATTGCGCCGCGAGAGGCTGCGGCAGCCATGCGGCGGCGGACACCTCGTAGGGACTCTGCAGTGCCTTGGTCATCGCCGCCGTCGCCGTTTGACCGTCGCAGCCGAAGACCAGAACCGTCCGCGTTTTGGCGGCGGCGGGCAGCACCTTGACCGTCACCTGGGTCATCGCGCCGAGCGTGCCCCAGGACCCGGCCATCGCCTTGCACAGATCGTAGCCGGTCACGTTCTTCACCACCCGGCCGCCCGACTTGAACACCTCGCCCCTTCCGCTGACCGCGATAAAGCCGAGGAAGTGATCGCGCGCGGCACCCGCCTTGATACGGCGCGGTCCCGCCAGGTTGGCCGCGAGCACGCCGCCTAGAGTCCCCGCCCCTTCGGGCTGTCCCAGCAACGGCCCGTAATCCGGCGGCTCGAACGCGAGCTCCTGGCTTTGCTCGGCGAGGGCAGCGTGGATATCGGCGATGGGGGTTCCCGGCCCGGCGGAAAGGACAAGCTCCTCCGCCTCGTACAACGTGATACCGGTGAGCTGCGACAGATCAAGCGTATGGGCGGCGTTGCCGGGCCGGCCGATGGCGCGCTTGGAGCCGCCGCCGACGAGTTCCAGCGGGGTTTCCTCCGCTGCCGCCCAGGCCACCGCTTCGCGGACCTGATCGACATTCTCCGGTTTCAGCAGAGTCGCCATGGCGTGTGTCAGAACCGTGGCAGGTCGGGAAAGCGCATCTGCCCGCGCTTGATATGGACGCGGCCGAGCTCGGCGCAGCGGTGCAGCTCGGGGAAGACCTTGCCGGGGTTGAGCAGCGAGTCCGGATCGAAGACGCATTTGACCCGCTGCTGCTGGTTGAGATCGTCCTCGGTGAACATGGTGCCCATGAGGTCGCGCTTTTCGACGCCGACGCCGTGCTCGCCGGTCAGGACGCCGCCGACCTCGACGCAAAGCTTGAGGATCTCGGCGCCGAATTCCTCAGTCTTTTCCAGCTCCCCCGGTTTGTTGGCATCATACAGGATCAGCGGGTGCAGGTTGCCGTCGCCGGCGTGGAAGACGTTGGCGACGCGCAGGCCGTAGATCTCCGAAAGTTCCGCCATGCGGGACAGGACGCGCGGCAGTTGGCTGCGCGGGATCGTGCCGTCCATGCAGTAATAGTCCGGCGAAATGCGGCCAATCGCGGGGAACGCCGCCTTGCGCCCGGCCCAGAAACGGGCCCGCTCGTCCTCGCTGTTGGACACGCGGATCGATACCGCACCATTGTCCTTCGCAATGCCCTCCACGGCCTCGATCAGATAGTCGACCTCACTCTCCGGGCCGTCCAGCTCGACAATCAAAAGCGCTTCTACATCAAGGGGATAACCTGCCTCGACAAAGGCCTCCGCGGCGGCGATGGCGGGCCGGTCCATCATCTCCATACCTCCCGGTATTATACCGGCCCCAATCACCCCCGCCACGCACGCGCCGGCGGCTTCGTTCGAGGGGAATCCGACCAGCACCGCCCGCGCGATTTCCGGCGCCCGCAGGAGGCGCACCGTTACCTCGGTCACGACGCCGAGCAGCCCTTCCGAGCCAGTCAGCAGGCCGAGCATGTCGTAGCCTTCGGAATCGAGATGCTTACCGCCGATGCGGATCACCTCGCCATCCATCATCACAACTTCAAGGCCGAGCACGTTGTTCGTGGTCAGCCCGTATTTCAGGCAGTGCACGCCACCGGAGTTCTCGGCGATATTGCCACCGATGGTGCAGGCGATCTGGCTCGACGGGTCGGGCGCATAGTAGAAGCCATCGGCCCGCACGGCATCGGTGATCCCCAGATTGGTGACGCCCGGCTGCACCACCGCACAGCGGTTGTCGTAGTCGATCTCGAGGATCCGGTTGAACTTGGCGAGGCCGAGGATGATGCCATCGGCGAGCGGCAACGCGCCGCCGGACAGCGAAGTGCCAGCACCGCGCGGCACGACCTTGACCCCATTTTCGTGGCAATAACGCAGGACGCGGCTTACTTGCTCGACCCTCTCGGGCAGGACGACGATCAGCGGCAGCGTCTTGTATGCGGTCAGCCCGTCCGACTCATAAGGGCGCAGGGCCTCCTCATCGACGATGACACCCTCGCCGGGCACGATCTCCCGCAGCGCAGCGGCGATTTCCGGCCGCCGCGCCATAACGCCGTCGTCGGGCTTGGGCATCTCCATGGCACATCACCGCGTCAGCTGCGATCCAACCGGTAATACCGCGTTGCAACCACTCGAGAAACAAAAAACCGCGCGAAAGCGCGGTTCTGCTACCGTTATCTTAGGCTGTCAGCTCAGCCTTGGCGGGCCTTGAAACGCGGGTTCCGCTTGTTGATCACGTATACGCGGCCCCGGCGGCGCACCACACGGCAATCCTTGTGGCGGGTTTTCATCGATTTCAGCGAACGTACGACTTTCATAACGCAATTCCGTCGAATAACTGTGGGGCCAGTTGAACGCGCGGAAAATAGGGATCGCACCGCCCTATGTCAACGCGAATTGTGTCAGCCCGACAGCTTAGCGTATATCCGGTTTCGGCCGCCGAGCATGCACCCGCAGGAAGCGCAGATGTCCCGCCTTCATCGCCTTCATGCGGTGCTGCCAGATTTCCGCTTCGTGCATCATCACATCGACAAACCGCCGGTCGATCGACTGATCATCCAGCGTCTCGGCGAATTCCGCCCATCCATCGCGGACCCGATCCCGGTATTGGGAGGTCTCGTCCTCAAAAGCGATAATCTCGAAGCCCAGTTCGGCTAGGCAGTTCTTATAATCCTCCGCGGTCCATGGATTGGATGCCACTGGCTCCGATTTGGACCAGGTCTTGATTTCCTGAGTCTCTTCTGATTCGGCCGTCCCGTAAATCAGATCGGTAAAGACGAGGTGACCGTCGTCTTTTAACGATTTCCATATTTCGGAGAGCATATTCTGTTTGTCCAGAAACTTATGAAACACCTCATGGCCGTAGACGCATTGATACCGATCCACACGCAGGACAAAATTGTGGGCCAGAAAATGGGAAACCGGCGCCTGTTTTTCCAAAGCCAGATCTGCGGCACGCGCAGCACCCATTTTCGCAATGCCTTCGTGCATTTCAAGCCCTTCAACCATCGCATCCAATGCGACAGAAATAGCCCGATTGCTGCCACCAAGACCGGCAGATAAATCTAGGGCAACCGAGCCAGGCCGCAAATCCACACCGGCGAGACACTCTTTCGCATATTCTTCGCCGCCCGGCACGATCTGCCCCTTGCCCCAAACGCGCTCTTGGATCGACATTAGCAGTTCGAATTCCGTTTTATTCGATTCTGCGGCCGCAATCGGTTCGTCGATCTTGATTTCTGCGGAAGAAGGTCCCTTTTCCGCTTTCCGCTGGCGTTTCAGCAGCGTTTCCGCATCAATACCTTCCCACCACGCCTGAAACCTGAGTTTCAGCGGGATGTAATTGCTTTTTTGGGCACGCCTGGCATCCGCCGCCGATACGGCGGCAGCGGGCTGCGCACGCCGTTTTTTCGCTGCTGCGGCCATCCTACATATTTGGGTAGCGCATCATAAAATATCGTTAACGCCAGAGGTTCCAATTCATCAAGCAAATAGTCGCAACCCGCCAGAATCCGCCGCAATCTGCTGGCGCGGGCTTATTCAAGCAATTAGGTATGGCCTATGAGCGAAGCCCCCGTTGCGCCAGATGCCAAGCGGACCCTCAGCGCTCGCGGCCTGTCGAAGATCTATCATAGCGGCGAAGTAATCGTCCGCGCACTCGACAATGTCGATTTCGACTTGTTCCGCGGTGAAATCGTGGTGCTTCTCGGCCCTTCCGGCAGCGGCAAATCGACGCTCCTCAACATCGTAGGCGGGCTTGATGCGCCCAGCAAAGGTCAGGTCTTTTTCAAAGATCAGGAGTTAACGCGTTTTAACGATCGCGCGCTCACCGCCTATCGGCGCGACCATGTCGGATTCGTCTTTCAATTCTACAATCTGATCCCCAGCCTCACTGCAGCGGAGAACGTAGCCCTCGTCACCGAGATCGCGCCCGACCCGGTCGCGCCGGCGGACGCCCTGGCTCTGGTTGGACTGGCGGACCGTATCCACCATTTTCCGGCACAGCTATCGGGCGGCGAACAGCAGCGGGTCGCCATCGCCCGCGCCATTGCAAAACGGCCGGAAATCCTGCTCTGCGACGAGCCGACCGGCGCCCTGGACAGCAAGACGGGCGTTATCGTGCTGGAAGCGCTGGAGACGATCAACCGGGAGTTCGGCACGGCAACCGCGCTGATTACACACAATGCCGATATCGCCAAGATGGCCGACCGTATCGTGACGCTGGGCGATGGCCGCGTGACCAGCGTACAGGAAAACGAAAATCGCCTGCCGGCCGCACAGATCGAGTGGTAGGCGATGATCGGCCCCTTAAACCGCAAGCTAGTCCGGGATCTGTGGCATATCCGCGGATTGGTCATCGCCATTGCCTCCGTTATCGGCGCCGGCGTGGCTACCTTCGTCATGTCGATCGGCATGGTGCAATCGCTCGACGAAACGCGGACCGCCTATTACGAGCGATACCGGTTTGCCGATGTGTTCGGCGCGGTCAAACGAGCCCCGGAACACCTGACCAGGCGGCTCTCCGAGATCGACGGCGTCAAGACCGTCGCCACGCGCATCGTGAAAGACGTTACATTGGATATTGCCGGACTGAACGAGCCGGCAACCGGCCGGCTGATTTCGGTTTCAACCCTCGGACGGCAGGCCTTAAACGATATCCGGATCCGGCGCGGCCGCGGTATATCGCACGGACGCCCGGACGATGCCGTCATCAGCGAGGCGTTTGCTGAAGCGCACGGTTTCGAACCCGGCGATCATTTTTTCGCAACGATCAACGGACACCGGCGGCGATTGGACATTGTCGGAATCGCCCTGTCGCCGGAGTACGTCTATTCGATCGCGCCAGCCGCGCTGATGCCGGACGACAAGCGGTTCGGCGTCATCTGGATGAGCCGCGAGGCGCTGGCCGCTGCGTTCGACATGGACGGCGCCTTCAACGACATCGCCATTTCGCTGCTGCGCAACGCGGTACCAAGGGCGGTCATCGCCGATATCGACCGGCTTTTGGATCCGTATGGCGGCACCGGAGCCTATCTGCGGCGCGATCAGGTTTCGAACTGGTTTCTATCCAGCGAAATCGAGCAACTGCGCACGATGGCGACGTTGATACCGACGATATTTCTTGCCGTTTCCGCGTTCCTGCTAAACATGGTGATTTCGCGCCTTGTCGCGACGGAACGCGAACAAATCGGTTTGCTGAAGGCATTCGGCTACACCAATGCGGCGATCGCCTGGCACTACGTAAAGTTCATCCTGGCCATGGTTGCGCTCGGTCTTGTGCTCGGCAGCGCCGCCGGCGCCTGGCTGGGCCGCGAGTTGACCGAAATCTATACCCAGTTCTATCGCTTCCCATTTCTGTATTTCCGGCTGGACGGTAGTGTTTTCGCCGGCGCGGTACTGATTAGCCTGACCGCCGCGCTCATCGGCGGCGCCGGCGCGGTCGGCCGCGCGATCCGTTTGCCCCCGGCCGAGGCGATGGCGCCGCCGGCACCGCCAACCTATCGACGCGGACTGTTGCAAAGCCTTCCGATCGTAAAGGCGTTGGATCAGCCGACGCGCATGATCTTGCGGCACGTCAGCCGATGGCCCGTACGATCCGCTCTGACGACGCTCGGCATTGCCCTTGCACTCAGCCTTTTGCTGAGTTCGCTCTTCTGGCTGGACGCAATCGAGATCATGATCGATACGCAATATGAGCAGGCCGAACGTCAGGACATTACGATCAGCCTGACCGAAGCGCAGTCCCGACGCGCCATACACGCGCTATCGCATGCGCCCGGCGTGACTGCCGTTCAACCGTACCGCGCCGTTCCGATCCGCTTGCGCTATGGGCACAAATCCCGGCTGGTAACGCTGACCGGCGCAGTGCCCAACGCAAGCTTGAACCGCGTGCTCGATGCCAGCGGTCGGGCCGTTTCGTTGCCGCAGGAGGGGCTCGTGCTTTCCGCCAATCTGGCCGATTTGATCGGCGCCGCACCGGGAGACATGGTAACCGTCGAGGTTCTGGAGGGACGCCGGCCGATCCGTCGGCTGCGTATCGCCGAAACATTCGAAACTTATCTCGGCACGCTCGCCTATATGCGGATCGATGCACTGAACCGCTTATTGTTGGAGGGACCGACGATATCCGGAGCGTATATTCTCGCCGACCCGCAGATGCGAAAGGTGTTGCACCGAGAATTGAAGGATATACCAAAAGTTGCCGGGGTTTCCCTTCGCGAAACGGCCATCAATGCCTTTCGCGACACGATTGGCGATACGATGAACGTTGTGGTCGGGTTTTATGTTCTCTTCGCAGGCCTGCTGACGTTCGGCGTCGTCTATAACAGCGCCCGTATCTCGCTTTCGGAGCGTGGCCGAGAACTCGCCAGCCTGCGGGTGCTGGGTTTCACCCGGTTTGAAGTTTCCTACATTCTGCTCGGCGAACTCGCGGCGCTGACCGTCATCGCGTTGCCATTGGGTTGCATACTGGGATATGGCTTGTGCTGGATCATATCATCCGCTGCCGAGACAGAGCTTTATCGAATCCCCCTTTACGTCGACCGCACAACCTTCGGCTTTTCCATCATCGTCGTATTGATCGCGGTCATCATTTCAGGGCTGATCGTGCGCCGGCGCGTCGACGGCCTCGACCTGATCGCCGTGTTGAAGACCAGGGAGTAAGTTTTGATGTCCGCGATGAGCCGCCGCATCATATTCTGGGGCGTTTTCGGCATTCTTCTGATTGCGGGGCTGGTCTACGCTTTTCTGCCGCAACCAATTCCCGTCGACCTCGGCACGGTGACGGTCGGCCCGATGCGCATCACCATTAACGACGAAGGGAAAACGCGAGTCCGAGACGTATACACCGTATCGGCTCCCCTGGCTGGCCGCTCGATGCGCATTACACACAAGGTCGGCGACCGAGTCGTGGGCGGCGATACGGTTCTGGCCACCATCGAACCAGGCGACCCGACCTTTCTCGACGTGCGGTCGCGTGCCAAAGCCGGTGCAGAAGCGAAAGCCGCGGAAGCCGCGCTGGCACTGGCGACAGCGGAGGAAAACCGGGCGCAAGCGGAACTTGATTTCGCCCTCGCCGAGCTTTCGCGTGCGCGGAGGCTCGCGGAACGCAAAACGATCTCCGAGAGCGCCCTCGACCGCGCCGTTCTTGAAGCGAAGACCCAGCGTGCCGCACTAGCCACAGCGCAAGCTGCAACACGCATGCGCACATTCGAACTTGCCACTGCGCGCGCATCATTGATTGAAGCAGGCGAAGGGCTTCCCGACGTCGCAGCCTCCCATGGGTGTTGCGTTCCCGTACGCGCGCCCGTCGATGGCCGCATCCTGCGGGTGATCCACGAAAGTGCGGGGATGGTCGAGTCCGGAGACCCATTGATCGAGATCGGCAACCCGAAAGACATTGAAGTTATTGTCGATTTACTGTCCACCGATGCAGTTCGTGTTTTCGAGGGCGCAGCCGTTCTCATTGAGGAATGGGGCGGCGGCGAAACACTGAAAGGGAAGGTCAGGCGGATCGAGCCGACTGGATTTACAAAAGTCTCCGCACTGGGAATTGAAGAACAGCGCGTAAACGTCATCATCGACTTCACCGGCGAACCCGAAACCTGGCGGCGCCTGGGCCACGGCTTCCGTGTCCAGTTGCGCATCATTGTTTGGAAGAAGGCCGATGCCTTAAGGCTGCCGGTCGGTGCTCTTTTTCGCAACGGAGAACATTGGGCCGTATTCACGGTTGTCGATGGCATAGCCAATCAGAAAAAGGTCCAGGTGGGGCGGCGAAACGCCATCTATGCCGAGATATTGGATGGGCTCTCGGAGAATCTTCAGGTTGTCCGGCACCCCAGCGACCGTATTCGAGACGGCGTCGCCATTGTCGCGCGGGAGATGCAATAGGGCGTCGGCGACTGGGTTACAATGGTCCTGAGCGAAGACACACAAATGCCCGCAACACTCTAAGTTGGCCGCTTTCTATGGCGCGGATCCGATGCAACCACAACTCCGCTTCCTGCATCAGCGCATCGACCAGAGTTCTATCAAAAGTGATTTGTTCGATCCCATCGACATAACTGCGCCAAGCGTGGAGAACCATTTCCCGGTAAAATTGCGAGTCGTCTTCGAACTGGACGATTTCCAAGCCCAGCTCCTTGAGCCGCGCGCGATATCCCTCCAACGACCAAGGCTGCGGCAAGGTCGGTTCGGTCCCATACCACTGATCCATAACGTCACCCTCATTCTGATCGGGCTCAGCCAGGACGAAATCGGTGAAAGCGAGGGTCCCATTCTTTCTTAGACCGTTGCGCAACGTTCCCAAGAGCGCAAGCTTGTCGGAAACCGTGAAAAATTCTTCACGTGCGATGATGCAGTCGTATTTAAGGCGGTTCAAATTCAAACGATCTGCATTGTAGGATTCGATCGGACGCATATTGCTTTTGCCGCTGCGCTTAGCTCGTTCCGACGCGTGCTCCGCGAATTCCTGATCACGCTCCATACCGACAACGGTAACGGAAGCGTCACGCGCGATTTCGCTTACCCGACCCCCGAGCCCGGCGCTGAGGTCGAGCACTTTCGCGTCGGCGCGGGACGAGAACGGCCGCGCCACCTCGACGGCATAATCCGCACCACCGGGCCCGACAAAACCGTCTCCCCAGACCTGATCGCAAACCCGGATGCGGGCAGCCCCCCAGTTCGTATCCGGCGGAAGTTCAGACTTGTCATCAAGTTCGATCAGCCGCTGCGTTCGCGGCGTTTTCGCCTCTTGACCCGAACGAACGACAGCTTCCGGTTCCACGCCGTCCCACCAAGCGCGAAACCGGTCCCGGAACGGAATATACCCGTCCGCTTTCGCATTGACCTCCGGATCGAGAAGTCCGGACGGTTTCTCGACCTTCGGCGCCGGCGCTTTTGGCGCCTTTACCGGAACCGATCGTTTGAGATGGTCGGGCATAAGCACAGTTTCCCGGCTGCGCTTTAACTGGTGGTTAATTTTATATCAAATTGCAGACGATTTTCGCCAACTGCGAGAACCGCTAACTGAATAAAATGAAGGTGTTATTCGAATTCTAGGGCCCAATTTGGGCAATAAAGTGGTATCGTGGGCGCCGCAACTCTCAAGAGAAAGAGGCATGCTCAAACGTTTTTGGATATCGGCCGACCCCGCATCCCGCCGCACCATGCTAAGGATACTGGTAACGCTTGGTGTCGCGGCGATATTGGCGCTTTTCGTCAAAGCGGGACACCGTCTCAATTTCTTTGTCGCGATGACGGGTCTTGCGGTACTGGTCACAGCAGTCCTGGCTTTGCGCGCGCGGCAGACGTTCAACGCGCCGCATCTTAATCACTGGGACGAGACCGTTGCCTATATTGCGATCAGTATCTTGTTATTGCCGCTAACATCCTGACCGCAACGTTTAGACGACCCCTTTGTCGCGCAAGGCCGCAACTTCGGCCGTCGACATGCCCAGCATCTCACCAAGCACTTCTTCGGTATGCTGGCCCAGCATTGGAGGCGCATGGCGGTAGCGCACCGGCGTTCCCGACATCTTGATCGGGCTGGCAATCAGCTTCGCCGGATTCTTGCCAGTCGCCGGATGATCCATTTCGACAACCATTTCCCGCGCCTTGACCTGCGGATCGTCAAAGACCTGCGCCAGATCGTTAATCGGCCCGCAGCCGATCTTCACCTTCTCGAGCTCAGCGAGCCACCAGGCGGAGGGATGCTTGCGGGTAATGTCGTTCAGCGTTGCGGTGACATGGTCACGATTCCGGACACGCTCGACGGCAGTCCGGAATCGTTCGTCTTCCAGCAGTTCCTTACAATCGGCCATCTCACAAAACCGCTCGAACGCCGGATCGTTGGCAACCGACAGCACGAAGTAACCATCGGCAGACGGCATCACCTGATAGGGCACAATATTGGGATGCATATTGCCCAGCCGCGGCGGGTTCTCGCCGGTTGCCAGATAATTCATGCCCTGATTAGCGAGCCAGGCGACGTGTGCGTCCAGCATGGAGATATCGATATGCTGCCCCTCGCCTGTCAACTGCTGATGGCGTACGGCAGCCAGGATCGACATGCCGGCATACATACCGGCCATCATATCGGCTATCGACACACCGATCTTCATCGGCTCGCCATCCGGCTCACCGGTCAAGCTCATGACGCCGCCCATCGCCTGAATCAGCGCGTCGTAACCGGGCCGATCCGCATAGGGGCCGGTATGACCGAAACCGGTGATCGAGCAATAGACCAGCCGCGGGAAATCGCCTTTCAGTTCGTTGTACCCAAGGCCGTATTTCGACAGTGTTCCCGTCTTGAAGTTTTCAGCCAGTACGTCGCAATCGGCAATCAGCCGCCGCGCCAGGGCCTGCCCTTCCGGGTCGGAGAGGTTCAGCGTGATCGACCGCTTGTTCCGGTTCGTACCCGCGAAATAGGCGCTTTCCGAACTGTCCGCGCCGCTGTCGTCAGGCAGATAGGGCGGTGCGAAATTACGCGTGTCGTCGCCAACCGTCGGCCGCTCGATCTTGATGACCTCGGCGCCGAGGTCGCCCAGGATTTGCGTACAATGCGGCCCCGCCAAGATGCGGGTCAGATCGAATACCTTCAGACCGTCGAGCGGACCTTTCATGTTCTTCTTCCTTACGCGTTGAATTTTCCCCCTGGGCGCGCCCTTTTCGCATCCCGCTGCCGATAACGTCAAATTTCTTTTGCGAATCGGGTATTAGGGAGCGATGCAACGCCATGGGCCAATCCTTCGATGAACGCCGTCTTTCTTGCCGCCGTCCTGATCGCATTCGTGGTTGCCGGTTACCGGCAGCTTGCCGAAACGCCCGCGGACGGCGCCACAGCGCCAATGGATGCGCTTGGCCTGGCAATGATCGAAGCCGCCAAAGGATCGGTCACGCTGGCCATCGGTCTGGTCGGCGTTATGGCGCTGTTCCTCGGCCTGATGAAGGTGGCGGAAGCAGGCGGACTCCTCGCCATCATCGCAAAGACCGTGCGACCCCTGATGGTACGGCTCTTTCCGGAAGTCCCGGCGGATCATCCCGCGATGGGTGCGATGATCATGAATATTTCCGCGAACGTACTTGGCCTGGGCAACGCAGCGACACCGTTCGGCATCCGCGCCATGCAGGAACTCGACAAGCTGAACCCGCAGAAGGGCACAGCGACCAATGCGATGGTCATGTTTCTGGCCATCAATACGTCTTCCGTGACGCTTTTGCCCACAGGCGTGATTGCATTACGCGCGTCGGCGGGATCTACCGACCCGGCTGGAATCCTGCCAACCACTCTGTTTGCAACGATTTGCTCCACGACGGTGGCGATTATTGCCGTGAAGCTGTATCAGCGTTTTACCGCCGTACCGGCCGAGACCATATCAAGTGAAGCGCCTGAAACGGCAACCACATCGGAAGATAGTGTCGATCTGGAACAAGAACCGAGTGCCCCCTATCCGGGCTGGGTTTCGGCATTGGTGCTGGCGGGCGTTGTCGCGCTTATCCCTGTCACGATTCTCTATGGCCGCACCATCGCGCCGTGGATTATCCCAGGTCTGATGGTAGCCTTGCTGGGCTTCGGCGCCCTTCGCCGCGTGCGGATCTATGAAGTCTTTGTCGACGGCGCACGGGACGGGTTCGACGTCGCGCTGCGTATCATTCCCTATCTGGTCGCGATCCTGGTCGCCGTGGCGATGCTCCGCGCGAGCGGCGCGCTCGAAATGCTCATTACCCCCCTTGGTGCGATCACACAGCATTTCGGCTTGCCGGCGGAGGCGCTGCCAATGGCGCTCCTGCGCCCCCTCTCGGGCTCCGGCGCCTACGGCATTCTCGCCTCGACCATCCAGGACCCGGCAACCGGACCGGACACCTATGTCGGCTATCTGGTCAGCACCTTCCAGGGCTCAACCGAAACTACGTTCTACGTTCTGGCCGTCTATTTCGGCGCGGTCCAGATACGCCGTATCCGCCACGCGCTCGCCGCCGCCCTCACCGCCGATCTCGCCGGCATCGTTGCGGCTGTCGCGATCACGGCCTATCTGTTCGGGTAGAGCAAATCAGGATGAGACGGAACCGTTTCCGGATCCGTCTCATCCTGTGAATTTGCTCTATTTTAAAGTTGGTCGACCGGATTCACGCGGTTGTCGGATCGCCAAAGGCGATTCCGCCAAACCCCGATCCGGTCGAGTCCGCCTACAACGGAAACCGTTCTTCTACCCACGGCACCAGCTTTGCCATGAGTGCGTCCAGAGACGGGTTGCCGTCCTCGTTCTCGTCCGCTTCGAAGTAATGGAGGGCGTCGTCGAAACTCCAATACTGTTTGTCGTCGGACCGGATGGTGTCGAAGATCAGGCGAGAGTGCGTTTCAGGATACACATCGAGATCGCGTCCAGCGTTGATGACAATAGCGGGTTCCGTCACCGCCGCCCCGGTCTTCGAGATATCCGCATTTGAGGAGAGTCCCGACCAGGTGGAAAGCCACCCCTGCGGCGTGACCACGCGGGCAAACCCCAGGCGCTGAAAATTCATCAGATCCGGGCGTGGGCTCAGCAGGGAACCATAGCCCCGGTTGGACGGTTCGAGGCTGTTGTCCGTGTAGTGCAAATTCGCCATCGTGCGGTACACGAACATCATCGGCTCGAACGCTTCACGCTGCAGGACTTCCCGCTGCGCTGTCGGCGATAGCGCAGCGAATTCGCCGCTCTCGTGCAATTCCGCCGCCTTCGTGGCATCGGCGATGAGCGCCCGCGCACGATCGTCGACGCGCTGTACCCGATCGCGTTGCGCCGCGCGATACCGCTCGACAAAGTCGGGCGCATAGCGGCTCCATTGCGGCGGCGTCTCGAAACCGTTTACCGGGTCGTACATATCGAGTGCCGAGTCCGTCTGCAGCGGATCTGTCTCGTCGATGACGGCTGGATCGATGACCTCATTCATAATCCGGCCCTGACCCGCGTGCGCCGCCATGAAAATCAGCCCGTCGCCAGGGAGCAGTTCGGTTCGCTCGAGGAAGGTCGGGCGTCCCCCGGGGGTATGACGAATGCGGTCGGCCGGTGGTTTCTTGGCCTCACTCTGATAAAATGAAAACAGCGAGCCGCCACCGGAATTCCCCAACAAAACGATTTGCTCGACGCCACGCTGCTTAAGCCAATCCATATAGGCCGCGATATCGACGAGCAGCTTTTCATGCAAGCAATCGGCATCGTTATTCACCGTGCGCAAATTGGCGCCCAAACAGCCATAACCGGCATCCAGAAAATCCGGAAAGGTGTGATGTTCCGTGAAATCCACACGGGGATGCGCGGCCACGATGGCCACCTTCGGCGCGGAGTTGCGGCTTGCCGTCCACCAGACCCCATGCAACCGCGCACCGTCCTGTGCATCGATCATCACCGGCAAGCCGCTCGCATGTTCAATAAACCGGCGAAAGCGAATTTGTGTGCCGTGCCAGTATGTCTTCGACAACAATCGTAACGCCACGACCCATCACTCCCGGTATGCAGTTTACCGGGTGACGCTATCGAAGAACGGCTATTTCCTCAACACGCTGCGCACGGTGCCACGCCGCGTATGTCTGCGTCGGCTTCGGCGTCGAGTACTCGACGACGGGGCAGAGTTTCTTGGTGAAATTCCAGGACGTGTTGTTGAGCACTAATCCGCAACAGGCCATGCGCGGGCCCTCCGAAGTCGACAGACACACGCAGGTATCTAAGGCGTAGGATTGCCCCTTGTATCGGCATGTACAGTTTGGTTCACTCTGCGCCACGCTGGACACGCCGAGCGTTAACCAAATTGCGATGGCGCCGAACCAAACATGCGACGTCAAGACACGCACTGCGGGACTCCCTTCAAGGGACGTAACCGACGAAGAGTGTATGGCGTTTTTACCAGAACGCGCAAGCTGCGCGGTGTTTACCATAATTTCGTTAATGAAACCTTTTATCGTGACGGGCACTTCTTCAACGGCAAAGAAAAACGGCCCGGCGTTAAGTCCGCCGGGCCGCTGCGATTGGCGTTTAAGCCGATCAGTTCTCAAGATAGTCGTATTTGCCGTTCTTCCATTCGTAGAAGACATAGCCTGGCGCCGTTACATCGCCCTTGCCATCAAAACCGATGCTGCCGAGCACGGTGTTGAACTTGTTCCCACGCAGCGACTTGATTAGCTTGTTGAGATCCGTCGATCCGGCTTTTTCTGCTGCCTGGGCGAACGCCTGAATGGCGCCATAGGTATACAGGACGTAACCTTCCGGCTCGATCTTCTTGGCCCGGAACGCCTTAACCACCGGGGCCGCAACCGGGTTCTTGCGCGGATCGGGGCTGAAGGTCATCAGCGTGCCTTCGCCGGCCTTGCCGGTGATCGACCAGTATTCGTCGGTCACCAGGGCGTCGCCGGACATGAGCTGCGTCTTCATCCCCTGATCGCGCATCTGGCGAACCATGAGACCGGCTTCCGTGTGATAGCCGCCGACATAGAGCACATCGACATTGCTTCTTTTCAGCTTGGAAACGAGCGCCGAATAGTCCTTCTCGCCCGCGGTGTAGGCTTCGTACATGGCTTCCTTGCCACCGGCCGCGCGGTAGGATTTCAGGGTTTCGTCGGCCAGACCTTTTCCGTACGCAGTCTTGTCATGCACGAAGGCAATCGACTTGCCCTTCATTTTCGTCGCGAGAAACGCGCCCGCGACTTCGCCTTGCTGGTCGTCACGACCGCAGGTTCGGAAGACATTGTCGCCGCCTTCCTCGGTCAGCTTCGGATTGGTCGACGCTGGCGAAATTTGCAGAACGCCTTCTTCCTCGTAGACCTTCGACGCCGGGATCGACGAACCGGAGCAGAAATGCCCGGCCATGAAGATCACGCCCTTGTTGACCATCTGGTTGGCCACGGCGACCGCCTGTTTCGGGTCGCAGGCATCATCGCCGACATGCAGTACGAGTTTATGACCAAGCACGCCGCCGGCCGCGTTGATATCGGCAACGGCCTGTTCGGCGCCCGCCTTCATCTGCGCACCGAAGCTTGCATATTGACCGGTCATTGGACCGGCTGTCGCGATAACGATGTCCGCCTTTGCGACGGAGAGACTTCCCAACGCAACCGCCACCGCAGCGGCAACGCCGATTCCTAGTTTTTTCATATTTAGTGCCCCCATTGGCTAAACGAGCAAACCCAAAACTGTCCGCTCTTCATGTCCGAAATCGCACTGCGTTTACGGACGTTTGATGAAAATTCTAACACGCACTTATGCCCAGTTGATAGACATTACGAGCCCTTGCCCATTTCCCGCCAACCAAATAATCTATAACGAACATACAACCAAGGATACTGCCGCACCATCATCCGTGCCAACGTTATTCGGTAAGCAATAAAGGCAACGACGAATATCAGCACCGCATCGATCGCGTAGCCGCTCGGCGATAGCAACATCCCCTGAAAGAGCGCGAAATTCAGAAACCGGTCCGCCAAACCAAGCAAGGCGCTATATCCGATAAGCTGCCACCGTGGCCGCCAGGTCGATGCCAGGGCCTGCCCCATGAGACAGGACGCCCCGCAGGCGAGAAACACCGTGACGACCAGAAAGCCCGCAAGTGACGTGTCGAGAAACCCGATCATGCGCCGCCACCGCTTTCCAGATAAGCGGCGCGAACCTCGGGTCTGGCCAACAGCTCCTGCCCCGTGCCGGATAGCGTTACGCGGCCGTTCACCATCACATAACCCCGATGCGCCAGATTGAGCGCGTGATGGGCGTTCTGCTCCACCAGCAGCACGGTCATGCCGTCGCGCTCGTTAATTTCGCGGATCACCTCGAAAATCTGTCGAACGATGATCGGCGCCAACCCAAGCGACGGCTCGTCAAGCAAGAGCAGGCGTGGCCGGCTCATCAGGGCGCGGGCGATCGCCAACATCTGCTGCTCGCCGCCGGACAAGGTACCGCCCCGCTGATTGCGCCGCTCCGCGAGAACGGGAAACAGCGTATTGGCACGCTCAAGGTCATCGTCGAAAAACGCTTCGTCGGTGCCGACGGCCCCCATCTGCAGATTTTCCATCACCGTCATATGAGGGAAAATACGACGCCCTTCCGGCGACTGCGCGATACCGAAGCGAACGATCTCATGGGTCGGCAAACGGGTGAGGTCCGTCCCTTCAAATTCAATCGTTCCGCGCGCCGCACGCGGGGCGCCGCAGATTGTCATCAGCAAAGTCGTCTTGCCGGCACCATTGGCGCCAATCATCGTGACGATCTCCCCCGCCTCGACTTCAATATCGACACCCCGCAGCGCTTCGATATTGCCGTAGTAGGTATGGACCCCGGAGACCGACAGCATCACGCGTCCTCGTCGCCGAGATAGGCGCGGATGACGGCCGGGTCATTGCGGACATGTTCCGGCGTCCCATCGGAAATCTTACGGCCATAATCGAGAACGATGATGTGGTCGGAAATTTCCATCACAACGCTCATGTCGTGCTCGATCAAGAGAAGGCCGATCTTGTGCTCTGCCTTGATCAGCAGAAGCAGATCGTTCAAGGCAACGGACTCGCGCGGATTGAGGCCCGCTGCCGGCTCATCGAGGCAAAGCAGCACCGGCCGAGTACACATCGCGCGCGCGATTTCGAGCCGGCGTTGATCGCCATAAGGCAAGGCACCAGCATCGATGTCCGCCTGTTCCGTTAGTCCCACTCGGTCCAGCCAGTAGCGCGCATATTCCACGGCCTCCCGCTCCGCCCGCCGATAACCCGGCAAGCCGACAAGCCCACCCAAGGTGAAGCCAGAGGCCCGCATCAGAATGTTGTGCTGCGCAACGAGCAGATTTTCCAGCACCGACATCGCCGGGAAAAGGCGAATATTCTGAAAGGTCCGCGCGACCCTCGCTTGTTGCGCGATCCGGAACCCTTCCATCCGCTCCAGCAGGAATTCTTTACCCCCGGCATCGAGCATCAGCATGCCTTCAGTCGGCTGATAGAAGCCGGTCAGGCAGTTGAACACGGTCGTTTTTCCCGCCCCATTGGGACCAATGATCGCGGTAATTTCGCCGTCCGCCGCCGCGAAAGAAACATCATCGATCGCGGTGAGGCCGCCGAAGCGCATGGTGAGATGTTCGACGGACAGCAGCGTCCGTGCCATCTCTGTTTCCATCGTGGCGGCCACCGCACTCATTCCGCAGGCTCCGGAGGCGCTTTCGTGTGCAGGCGCACCGTCGGGTCCCGATGCGCCAGCAAACCGCGCGGCCGCCAGACCATGATCGCCACCATCAGCGCGCCAAAGGCAAGCATGCGGAACTCAGCCAATTCTCGGAACAGCTCAGTCCCGCCGATCAGTACGACAGCGGCGATGACAACACCGATCTGGCTGCCCATGCCCCCCAGCACGACGATTGCCAAGATGACCGCCGATTCAACGAAGGTGAAACTCTCCGGACTTATAAAACCCTGCCGGGTTGCGAAGAACGATCCCGCGAAACCGCCAAACATCGCGCCAATCGCAAACGCCGTCAGCTTCGTATTGGTCGGATTAATGCCAAGCGAACGGCAGGCAATCTCGTCTTCTCGCAACGCCTCCCAGGCGCGCCCGACCGGCAGTCAGCGAACCCGCAGCGTGAAGTAATTCGTCACGAGCGCCAGCAACAGGATCAGGTAGTAGAGGAAGATGATCCTGTGCATCGAGGAGTAGTCCAGACTGAAAAACGTACTGAACGACTCCGTGCCCTCGGGCACGCTGCGCTTGAAGGGCAAGCCGAAAAAGCTTGGACGCGGCACGCCCGACAGCCCGTCTGGCCCGCCCGTAAACTGGTACCAGTTCAGCAAAATAATACGGATCATTTCGCCGAATCCCAGCGTGACGATCGCCAGATAATCCCCCCGCAGCCGCAGCACCGGAAAACCCAGCAGTATCCCCGCGAACGCCGCCAGAATGCCCGCCAGCGGCAGTGCGAGCCAAAACGAAAAATCGAAATGAATGGCCAACAGCGCATAGGAATAAGCGCCGACCGCGTAGAACGCCACGTACCCCAGATCGAGAAGCCCCGCCAGCCCGACGACGATGTTCAATCCCCACCCCAACATGACGTAGGTCAGGACGAGGGTCGCGATATCGACCACATAACGGTTCGAGAAGGGCAGAAACGGCAGGATAAACGCGAAGCCAACCAAAAGCGGCCCAGCGAACTTGGCAAAGGTCTGCACCCGCGCGCCGGCACGGTCGGCGGCACTGCGTCGCTCTTCCGCCGAAGCGATCTTGATTGTCCTGGTTTCGCGCCAATAGGCGAATGCGGCTCGGCCTACGAAGACGGCAATGACGGAAGCGACGACCCACGGCCAGCGATACTCCAGTACCAGACCACCCCGCCGGTCTACGGTTTGCGTCCCCAGCATGAACAGCGTGAGACCCAGCGCGACCAGGGAGGCAAGCCCTGCCTCCTTGGCGATAGCGATGAAATCGACCGGCTTATCCGCCACGCGGCTAGACCTTCTCTACTTCGGGTTTGCCGAGCAGACCGGTCGGCCTGAATATGAGGACGAGTACGAGGATGGAAAACGCGGCGACATCCTTGTATTCAATCGTGAAATAGGCTGACCACATGGTCTCGATCAAGCCGATAAGAATCCCACCGAGCATCGCGCCTGGAAGCGAACCGATCCCGCCCAGAACCGCCGCCGTGAATGCCTTGATCCCGGCCAGGAAGCCTATAAAGAAATCAATGACGCCGTAATAAACCAGGAACATCAACCCTGCGACCGCCGCCAGCATCGCGCCCATCACAAAGGTCAGCGAAATCGTGCGATCGACATTGATGCCGAGCAGCGACGCCATGACCCGGTCCTGTTCACAGGCGCGCTGCGCCCGACCCAACGCTGTTCGCGCGATCAGAAGAGAGAATGCGGCCATCAGAACGACGGTCACCAACACGATGACAATTTGCAGATAGCTCAGCGATACGGTGAAACCGTCCCGCTCCATAATGTTGAAGCCGCCTTGAATGAGCGGCTGCATCGGCCGGACCCGCGCGCCCTGGAGGATCTGGACATAATTCTGCAAGAAGATTGACATGCCGATCGCGGAAATCAGCGGCGCCAGCCGAAACGAGCCGCGCAGCGGCCGATACGCGAGTCGTTCTACCGTCCAGCCATAGACCGCCGTTATGAGCATGGCCACGATCAAAACGATGAAAAGCGCCAGCGGTACCCAGGTCAACCCAACGGCACCCAGCACCAGAAACGAAATCAGCGCCACGAAGGCGCCAATCATGAACACGTCGCCATGGGCAAAGTTGATCATGCCAATGATTCCGTAGACCATCGTATAGCCGATCGCGATCAAGCCGTAGATCGCTCCAAGCGTCAGACCGTTGATCAGTTGCTGGACAAAATATTCCATGCCCCCCCTCAGCCGTGGCGTTCAGCGATATCACACATGCCCGTTCCGTTGCGTTCGGACAAGCACATTCCAACGCCTCGGCAGCCGCAGACACATCAACTAGATTCTGCTTCTCTCCGCAACGAAAAATTCTCACAACGCGTTGATCGCCGATACTGCCGATTCGCTAATTTATCCCGGATGCCCGATTCCGGTGCCCTCGCACCCTGCCCTGCTCCACCCGGTTCAATCCAAAGCATACCAAGCGACTCCGTCTAGGCCCCGCTATCATCGATTTCAGCACTTTGACACTTGCGCATCGTCGTCGGAATTATATGATCATTCCTAGGGGGGCCTCGTTTAAGAGGCTGAGATACCGATGGCTCGATGGCGCAAGCTAGGAAGCGACGCGGTGACCCTTTGAACCTGATCCGGATCATGCCGGCGTAGGGAAAGGAAACCAGCCTTCGCGGCGACATGAACAACATTAGCCTCGCGAAGGCCTTCCGACCCAATCGGTAACCGGACCGCTAACCAGTTATGGCAGGAGGTCCACTATGCCCAAAGACAACGAAGAAATCGTCATTTCGACGGGACCCATCCCGGGGTCTAAAAAAACCTACGTAAGCGCCGGTAGCGATGGCGCCCTTCGGGTCCCGTTCCGCGAAGTCGCCCTGGAGGAGAGCGCGAACGAACCGCCGGTCCGCCTCTACGACACCTCGGGCCCCTATACCGACGGCGACGCCAATATCAACGTCTACAAGGGCATCGCGCGCACGCGGGACGCCTGGATCCGTGCGCGCGGCGACGTCGAGGAATATGAAGGCCGCGAAATTCGGCCGGAGGACAATCACAGCACCGACAATGCCGAGGACACCTGTCCGGTGTTTCCGATCACGAACCGTCCCTTGCGGGCAAAAGATGGCGTCGCGGTCACGCAGATGGCCTACGCCCGGCGCGGCGTCATCACGCCGGAGATGGAGTTTATCGCGGCGCGCGAAAATCTGGGCCGCTCCGAACAACGGGATGGCGAGCCATTCGGTGCCAATATCCCCGAAGTGATGACTGCGGAATTCGTGCGCAAGGAGGTCGCAGAAGGCCGCGCCATCATCCCATCGAACATTAATCACCCGGAAAGCGAACCGATGGCAATCGGCCGGAATTTCCTGGTCAAGATCAACGCCAATATCGGCAACTCGGCGGTTTCCTCCTCGGTATCCGAGGAAGTCGAGAAGATGGTCTGGTCGACGCGCTGGGGCACGGACACAGTCATGGATCTTTCGACGGGCAACGACATCCACACCACCCGCGAATGGATCATCCGCAACTCCGCATCGCCGATCGGTACCGTGCCGATCTATCAGGCGCTCGAGAAGACCGGCGGCGTCGCTGAGGACCTAACCTGGGAGCTGTTCCGCGACACGCTGATCGAGCAGGCAGAACAGGGTGTGGACTATTTCACCATCCATGCCGGCGTACTGCTGCGCTACGTGCCGATGACGGCCAAACGCGTGACCGGAATCGTCAGCCGTGGCGGCTCGATCATGGCGAAGTGGTGCCTGGCGCATCACAAGGAAAGTTTCCTCTACACCCACTTTGAGGAAATGTGCGAGCTGATGAAGACCTATGACGTCGCCTTCTCGCTCGGCGACGGGCTACGTCCGGGCTGTCAGGCCGATGCCAACGACGAGGCTCAATTCGCCGAGTTGGAAACGCTTGGCGAATTGACCAAGATCGCCTGGAAGCACGACGTGCAAGTCATGATCGAAGGCCCTGGCCACGTGCCGATGCACAAGATCAAGGAGAACATGGATCTCCAGCTTGAGACGTGCCACGAAGCGCCTTTCTACACGCTTGGCCCGCTTGTCACTGATACGGCACCGGGTTACGACCACATCACCAGCGCCATTGGTGCGGCGATGATCGGCTGGTTCGGCACCGCCATGCTTTGCTACGTCACGCCGAAAGAGCACCTTGGCCTGCCCAACCGCAAAGACGTGAAGGACGGCGTCATCACCTACAAGATCGCGGCGCATGCAGCGGACCTTGCCAAGGGTCATCCGGCGGCACGGCTGTGGGATGACGCGGTCAGCCGGGCCCGGTTCGATTTTCGCTGGCGCGATCAGTTCAAGCTGGCCATGGATCCGGAAACGGCAGAGGATTTCCACGATCAGACCCTGCCGGCGGAAGGTGCCAAGGTGGCACATTTCTGCTCCATGTGCGGGCCGAAATTCTGCTCGATGAAAATCACGCAGGAAATCCGCGAGTTCGCGGACAAGGGCATGCTCGACATGTCCGACAAGTTCCGGGAAACCGGTGCGGAAATCTATCAGCCGGCCGACGAGATAGAAGCCGCGAAGGTGGATGCCGCCGACTAGTCACCAGAAGATAGCGTAATTTGGGCCTCATCCTAGCGTGCTGTAGGATGGGGCCCTTTCTTTTTGACGAGGCGCAATATCGTGAAACTGACACTCTACAGCCGATATCGAAACTCGGCCGGACAACGGGTCCGAACGGCACTCAACATCAAGGGTGTCGACTACGATTATGTCGGCGTTGGCGAAAGCGGCGACATCAGCAAAAAAGAATATCGTGCCGTTAACCCACAAGGCCTGATTCCGACTCTAGTCATCGACGGCGAGAAAGTGACGCAGTCAACCGCGCTGATTGAGTTCATCGAAGAAAGCTTCGAAGGTCCCTCACTTTTGCCCGAAGACCCTGTCGCCCGGGCCCGCTCAAGGGCTTTCGGCCAGATAGTCGCCTGCGAGATGCATGCGGTCGGTGTCGGCAGGATGCGGCGCCATCTTCATGACGCGCATGGTATGGCAAAGGACGAGGTAAGGCGCTGGTATGAGCACTGGCTGCATGATGGCTATCGAACATTGGAAGAATTGCTACGCCGCCGACCCAAAGCATTGCCGTTCTGTTACGACGAGAAGCCGACCATCGGGGACCTCTATCTCGTGCCGCAACTCTTTAATTCCCGCATGTTTGAGATCGACCTATCCGCCTACCCTCTGCTCTGCGAAGTGGATGAGCATTGCCGCGCGCTTCCCGCCTTCGATAACGCAATGCCCGAAAACCAGCCGGATTTTCCCGGTGAGCTGGATGGATGGCGATAATTCGCCTAAATACAGGGGCTTGAAATGGACCTTAAACTCTATTCCCGCTATCGCAATTCAGCCGGTCAGCGCGTGCGGACGTCGCTTAACATCAAAGGCGTCCCCTACGAATACATCCCCGTCTCTTTGGATGGTGGCGCGCCGGACTCGTACCGCGCCATCAATCCGCAACTGTTGATCCCGAGCCTTGTCATCGACGGCGAAATCGTGACCCAGTCGACAGCGCTGATCGAGTTCATCGAGGAAGTCGTCGACGGACCTTCGTTGTTGCCGGAAGAACCAATCGCCCGGGCGCGGTCCCGCGCCTTCGGTCAGGTCATCGCGTGCGAAATTCACCCGGTCATCGGTCCCAAAATTCAACGTCATCTGCGCGCGGCCTATGATGTCGCTTCCGATGGCCGCGCTGACTGGTATGTGCATTGGATTCACCAAGGGTTCGAAACGTTGGAAGAACTGCTGCGACGGCGGAAAACCGAAACGGCGTACTGTTATGACGACAAACCAACCATCGGCGACATCTATCTTGTGCCGCAAATGTATAACGCGCGTCTCGCCGGATTGGATTTATCGGCCTATCCGCTGCTTCTGGACATCGACGAGCGCTGCCGCGCCCTGCCGGAATTCGACCGCGCCATGCCCGAGAACCAGCCCGATTTCCCACCGGAACCGGCGGAGAGAGCAAAAAAACATTAAGCCGCCAAGCGTCAGGAACAGACAAACAGCGTATAGGGCCCAAGGGCTTCGGCCGTTTCAATTCCGAAACCGGCGCCGGAAAGCATCTCTTCAACGCTATTCCTGTTAAAGCCGTTGAAATAGCCGCGCGCTCGTCGTGCGCTCACGTCGATTGGCCCCTCAACGCAACGATAGGTGACAATTAAGCGGCCAGCGGCACGGCGGATTCGGGAGAGCAGCGCCGGGACGTCGTGAATATGTTCAAGGAGCTCCAGCGCCAGGGCACAGTCCCATTCGCCCTCAGGAAACTGATCATCGTTCAGATCTGCCAGCACGGTCGCGTCTGCATAACGGATCAGATCGACCGGCGTGTAAACAGATCCCAGCTTCAATCGCAGCGCAACCGACATTAGGCCAGAACCGAGATCCAAAACCCGCGACCGTGCCGGGATATGCGGTGCAGCGAGCGCCGCCCGCACTTCCGCATCATCGGCCATATTGTAGGGATCGGCCCAGCGCCAGCCATCGCTCGCGCCTGACTCGATAAGGGTTTCGGTAAACGCAGCCTTTTCCGTATCGGGTCCGTCCTCGCGCATTGGCGGCGGGCGCGTTGCATAGGGCGCATAAGGCCCGTCGTAATTTGGCCGCGGCTCCAAATCCGGCGCGAGAGCAACCAGATTACCAGCCTCGTTTCCCGGCACCCACGGCATCAAGACACAAGGCATATGGATATGGGGGAACCAGCGGATCGTGTAGCCATGGCGTTCAAGCCGATCGATCATCGTCTCGAAAACACGCCATCGATCTTCCGCGGCGTAAAAATCGCTCTTCTCAAAAACCACCGCCGCGACGCGTCCAGAGGCCAAAAGTTGGTCCGCACCGGCCAACACTTCCGGCTCGTAGCCTTCGACATCGACCTTCAGGAAGATGCGGCCATCGGCTAAGTCCTCGCGCGCCGCGAAGAGCATGTTGAGCGGCATGACGGGCACGGTCAGGGGTGGATTGTCATCCGGTGCGTCGTCCGGCCGGCTTGCCGAAACGAAATTCCCCATCGTCGAGTAGGGCCAAAGTTTGCTGAAACCCACCTCCGCTCCCGCAGCGGCACAAACAAGCTCGACATTGAGTTGCAGCCCATTCAAAGCCAGCTGCCGCATTAGGGTCATCGCGTTCAACGGATGGGCCTCGAGGGAAATCACCTTTACCTGACCGGGATGAAGCGTCGCTGCGGCGAGACTATACGTACCGATATGCGCGCCGACATCCACGAAGATATCGCCGGGCATCAGATGGGCATCGAAGAATGCCCGCGATGCAAATTCGAACCCCGCATGCTGCGTCTCGAGCCGCGCCAGAATGCGAAGGCCGGGGTCCTGATCGTAGTTGGGCGGCAACGACAGAAAAAAGCGCGGTTCACCGCCCGCAGTCTTCTGTACCGAAGGCAAACGGTACTGCCCGTCAGGGCCTTTCTGCAGTTCTGTCTCGTCCAGCGCCAACGTTATTCACACCCTGCTTCGAATCGCCCCCCATGCTCCGTGTTCCCATGAGAAAGACAAGTTCAAATTTCGGGCGGGCGTTCTAGATCAGATCAGGGTTTGTCGGAATCGCCTTTGGCGATCCGGCAACCGTGTGAATCTGATCTAACTTATTAATAGCGATCGGATTCACAAGATCATCCGATCTTGAGCGGCAGCGAACCGAGGCCCGCCGCCGCTAAAACAATGTGGCGCTATTTCGCCGCGACCAAGTCGCCATTCAGAATGAAGCGGCGGTCCGTCTTGCTGGCCGGTTTGATGTGCATGGTCCCGGCACCCTTCATGCCGTCGAAGCGTCCGGTCGTGCCGACGACTTCCCAATAGCCGTTGTCGAGCAGGCGCGGCTTGCCACTCGGTCCGGGAACGAATACGGCCCGCACGCGGAACTTGATATAGGCCTTGGAGCCATCCTGATGGGCGAAGACGAGATAGCCGCGCGGATCGCCATCCTTACCGCGCACAAGGTCGTGCATACCGTACTCGGTGACACTGGCGCCGGCGAGCGGGCCTTGCCCTTCCGCCTTGCCGGTACGGCGGACCATCAGGACGAAATGCTTGCTACCGTCCTCGAAATTGAGGCGGATTTGTTCCTGCGGCGACAGCACGGTTTCGACGGTCATTTTTTCCGCGAAAGCGCTGCCGGCCAAGAGTGCCGCGGCGAGTCCGCCCAACAGTGCTGCTGCACGCGTCAGTAATTTGTAAGAGTTCATGATTGAGGTTTCCTTCGGTTTGGTGGTGAACGGGGCGTTGTCCACCCGATCTATCGTTCTCGATGGCCAGCGGCTACTCGAAGGAATACCAAAACGCCCTAGTAGAATCCCCAGGTAGCTCCGAAAACTAAATTTTCCTACGCCTTATAAGGCTGGAATAATTGGCTTATTACGGTTGCGCGGGTGAGCTCGGCTAGAGATTTTACTTCCATTTTCTGCATCACGTTTGCGCGATGAAACTCGACAGTCCGTGGGCTGATGTCCAGTTGCTGAGCGATCGACTTGTTGGAATCGCCGCTAACGATGCGCTCGAGGACCTCCGCTTCACGCTGTGTCAGGGAACCGAACTTTTTACGGATTGCCGAAACATCCTCGTCGCTTTCCGTAGTCGCTCGCGCCACGCCCTCCGATCCAAGCGCGACCGCGGCAACCGCCTTACCCCGGCGAATGTAGAACCCGCCGAGCGCAAGAAAACCGACGATCAGGCCGAGCCCACCGACTACCAGCGCTATCCAATCGGTCTGCGACAGTGACGATTGCACAACGCTATACGGCCCGATACCAAGCTCTCGCATGAGATCGTGTACCGGTTTGTCGCTGACGGGCACGGTCCAGCCCACATAGTGCCCTTGAACCGCCGCCGTACTTCCCGGCGACATCCGCAGCAAGGCCATCACCACCGCCTCGCTCAACTCGATCGATGTTTGCGGCAACGCCGCCAACGCCCATTCAGGATAGAGCCGGGTACTGAGTTGGTAGGGGAAACCCACTTCCTCACGCGGATTGAGGATACGGAACTTCGTCAGATCGAGGTGGCCATCGTCCGCCATCATTTCGAGCAACCCGCTGCGTGCGACCCCCGCGTCCGCCGCGCCCGACTCGACCGCCCGAACGACGGAGTCTTTCGGCAAACCGACGAATTTCAACGCGCCCAGATCGGCGAACGGGTCTATGCCCTGCCGATGCATCTCCCCCCAGGCCACCTGAAAGTCGTCGAAGGAATCCGGGGCAACTGCAGCCAACGTACGCCCTATAAGATCGGACAGGCTTTGTAGATCATCCCGTTCGGAAAGGACGAAGATCGCGGCCCCGATCTTGCCGCCGCCCAACACCGCACTCCGGTTCGACTTCAGCGTCGCAATACGGGCAATACCGAACCGGGACGCTAGATCGACGAACTTGCCCGGATTCGTCAGCAAAAAGCCGATATCCGCATTCGCAACGGCACTTTCCGTGGAATCCACCGTCAGCGGCGCGATGACGAATTCATAGTTCGGCAGCTCGGCGTTCAGATAGGCCGCCGTCGCCGACCAACGATCGACAGCTTCGGCCGGCCCACGATAGGCCAAGACGCCGATACGGACCGTCTGCTGCGCCATCGCGCTCCCAGCCATAAGCAATAGAAGGCAAAGCAGGCATTTTATGGTTATCCGCATAAGACCGCCGGAACTCCAGAATCATTAGAGATGCACAGTCTAATACCCTTACGCGAACCAGGTGTTTCAAGAATCCGCGAGCGGTGTGCTAAGTTCCCCGAGCAAAGGAAAACGTATGAACGACAGTACAAGCACCCTTCCGCGGACCGACAAAGCCGTTGACCCCATTACCGTTTCCGTCATTCAACATCGCCTTAGCGCCATCGTGGAAGAGATGGGCGAGGCCATGTTGCGGACCTCCTACTCGCAGATCCTGAATTCGAGCCGCGACTTCTCGACCGCGCTCTGCGATGCAACAGGCACGCTCGTCGCGCAGGCGGAACACATTCCGGTTCATGTCGGCGCCTTATCCTGGGCAACGGAAGCCGTTATCGAATTCTTCGGTGACGACGTGCACCCGGGTGACGTCTTCCTGCTGAACGATCCCTATTTCGGCGGCAGTCATCTGCCCGATATTACGGCGTTCGTGCCGATCTTCGACGGGCCCGATCTCGTGTTCTGGTCGGTGAACCGGGCGCATCACAGCGATATCGGCGGCGCCACATATGGCGCCTACAATGCATCCGCGCGGGAAATCTGGCAGGAAGGGCTGCGCCTGCCGGCGATCCGGCTCTACGATAAGGGTGAGCTGCGCGAAGATCTGTTGCGCATGCTGGCCGCGAATGTCCGCCACCCCCGCGACTTTCACGGCGATCTGGCGGCGCAAATCGGCTCCGTGCATATCGGCGAGCGGCGGCTTGGCGCGCTGATGGCGGAATATGGCGGCACCGTTGTATGCAGAGCTGTCGACGCCATACTCGACGCTTCCGAGCGCCAGGCCCGGGGCGTGTTCAGCGAATGGAAGGACGGGGTCTATCACGGCGAGGCCTTGCTCGACGATGATGGGCGCGGCAACGAGGATATCCGCATCCACGCGAAAGTCACCAAGCAAGGCAGCGATTTGGAAATCGATCTTTCGGACTCCGACCCGCAGGTGACCAGCTTCGTCAATTCGTCCTACGCCAATACGCGCTCGGCGGTCGGCATGGCCATCGCCTTTCTGATCGATCCCGACACGCCGAAAAACGGCGGGACCTTCCGACCGATTTCGTTCATCGCCAAGCCCGGTACGATTGTCTGGGCCGATGAAGGCGCGCCGGTCACGCTCTGCACCAGCCATTGCGGCCAGGAAATTATCGAAGCGATCATCAAGGCCCTAGCCCCCGCCTGTCCGAAACGGGCAATGGCGGGATGGGGAAAACGGTTCCGCATCGCCATCAAGGGCGAAGACCCCCGAAACGGCAAACCGTTCATCTGGCACATGTTCCATGCTCGCCCTGGGGCTGGCGCCTCTTCCGGCGGCGACGGCTGGCATACGGCCGGCGAATGGCATTCCACCGGCGGTCTGAAATTCGGCAGTGTCGAAGTCGCCGAAAGCCGCTTCCCGCTGTTTTTCCAAAAGCACGAATTCCGCCCAAACTCCGGCGGCGGCGGGCAATTTCGTGGCGGCGCCGGTGCCGAGATGGAGCTGGTCGTCGAAACCGAAACCGACTGCATCGCGAATACGGCCGGCGAAGGCGCGCGGCACGGTTCGTGCGGCATGGTCGGCGGCGAGGATAGCTTACCGCATCGCTATACGTTGCGCTCCAAACGCCGGGCAGCGCGTCCCCTGAAGACCAAAGAAGAAGGCATTTCGGTTCGGGCAGGCGACGTCTTCGTGGTCGAATCCGCCGGCGGCGGCGGTTGGGGCGACCCGGCAAAGCGATCACCTGAAGCGCACGCCCGCGACATCCGCAACGGTCTCGTCAGCGACAAGGCATAATCATGTACCGGATCGGGATCGATGTCGGCGGCACCTTTACGGATGTCGTCGCGATAGAAAACACAGGCCGTGTCACCCTCGCCAAAGCCCCTTCGACACCGCAGGACCAATCCATCGGCGTCATCGACGGGCTGAACCGCCTGGCGGAGCGGCTGGGACTCTCGTTGACATCGCTTCTGCAGCAGGCGGAGCGGATTGTGCACGGCACGACCGTCGCGACCAACGCGCTGCTGGAACACAAGGGCGCGCGCGTCGGTCTGCTGACGACGGAGGGGCACCGCGACGTTCTGGAGATGCGGGAGGGCCTGAAGCCCGAACGGTACAATCTCCGCCTCGCCCCGCCAGAACCGCTCGTGCCACGGCATTTAAGGCTCGGCGTCCGCGAACGGCTGGATGCGGACGGCAATATCCGCACGCCGCTGAACCGCCGTTCGCTCAACAAGGCAATCGCCGACCTGAAGGCGGCGGATGTCGAGTCCGTCGCGGTCTGCTACCTTCATTCCTATCGCGACCCAAGTCACGAAGCGGCAACGCGGGCCGCGCTCGCCAAGGCGCTGCCCGATGCCTATGTGTCGCTGTCGTCCGAGGTCCTGCCGCAAATCAAGGAATTCGAGCGCGTTTCGACAACCGTGGTCAACGCATATGTCGGTCCCATTCTGGAGCGCTACCTGACACGCCTTGCCGACCGGCTGCGCGATGCGGGTTACGAAGGCACGCTGCTGATCATCCTGTCGCATGGCGGCGTCACGCCGGTCGCGGAAGCGGTCCGCCTCGCGGCCGGCACGGTTCTGTCGGGACCGGCGGGCGGCGTTGGCGGCGGACGGCATTCGGCGCGTCTCTTGGGTGTCGACAACCTGATTCCATTCGATATGGGTGGCACCAGCAGCGACATCTCGATGATCGTCAATGGCGAGCCAACACTGTCCACCAACCGCGCCGTCGCCAACGAACGAGTCGCCCTACCAAGCCTCGATATCGTGACCTTGGGCGCGGGCGGCGGATCGATCGCGCATGTCGACCCGGGCGGCGTCCTGCATGTCGGCCCGCAGAGCGCCGGTGCGGATCCCGGCCCCGCTTGCTATGGCCAAGGCGGCACCGAACCCACCGTCACGGATGCCAACTTGGCACTCGGTTATCTCGATGCCGAGAATTTCCTGGGCGGACGGCAGCAGCTCGATATCGAAGCCTCGAAAACCGCCATTCGCGGTGTCGCGCAGGCATTGGGCATCGACGAGACGGCCGCCGCCGCGGGCATCCATCAGGTCGTCAACACCAACATGGCGGAAGGCATTCGTCTGATTTCCGTCCGGCGCGGCGTCGACCCCCGCCGTTTTGCCTTACTGTCGTTTGGCGGCGCCGCCGGACTTCATGTGACGGATCTCGCCCGGCAATTAGAAATCGGCCGCGTCATCGCACCGCGCGTCGCCTCCGTCCTGTCCGCTTGGGGCATGCTGGCGTCCGATCTGCGCTTCGAAGTCACCCGGACTCATGTCGGCGATATGGGGGCGCTGAATGCCGACGCCCTTCGCAGCCTTTTTGCCGATATGGAAGCGGAAGGGCGTCAGCGTCTCGCCGAATGGTTCGACGGCCCGGTCAAGCTGAGCCGTTTGGCCGACATGCGTTATGGCGAACAGGTCTTCGAAGTTGACGTGCCACTCGACTCGGTCGATTGGGACTCGGAAGATCTGATGTCGCATGTCGCCGAACGCTTCCATGCGCGGCATGAAGAACTCTTCACCTATTCGCTGAAGGATCAGGAAGTCGTCTTGGTCAACGCACGGGTCGCCGTCGTCGGCGTTCTGCCGGAAACGCCGGATGAAGAACCGGTCTCTACCGGCCCCGATGCCGCGCCCGTCGCGCATCGCCGCATCTATCTCGAGGGCTGGATCGACGCACCGATCTACGATCTTGATATCCTGCCGGCAGGCCAGGTGATTACAGGGCCGGCCGTTATCGAGTCGGAAACGACTACGGCACTGCTGCGGCGCGGCGACCGCGCCACCGTGACGCAGCAGCGCTGGCTGGACATCGCCGTCGAATTTGGCTCGAATGAAAATATGAATTGAGAGACTTAGGTGATTTCGCCATGACAGAAACCGCAGCGACACCATCGAACGGTTCCTTCCGGTGGCCCGAAGGCGGCGTCACGCGCGTGCCCTACCGCCTCTATACCGACCCGGATATCTACGCCCAGGAGCAGGAGAAGATTTTCCGCGGACCGATCTGGAGTTTACTGTGCCTGGAGATCGACATCCCCAATCCCGGCGATTTTAAGACCACCTTCGTCGGCGAGATTCCCGTCGTCGTCACGCGGGGCGAGAACGGCGACGTCAATGCGATGGTCAACCGCTGCGCCCATAAGGGCGCGCTGGTGTGCCTGAAGGAGCGTGGCAACCGCGAGAATCTGACCTGCGTTTATCATTCCTGGAGCTACACTCTCGATGGCAGGCTTAACGGCGTCGCCTTCCGCAATGGCATCAAGGGAAAGGGTGGCATGCCGAAGGATTTCGATCCGAAGAAGCACCGCATGGAGCCGCTGCGGGTAGAAGTCTATTGCGGCATGGTCCTAGGCACGTTCTCCGCGGAAACCAGGCCCGCCGCGGCGTATTTCGGAACGGTCATGGACCATCATCTGCAGCGCAACCTGTCGCGGCCGCTGAAGCTGCTCGGCTCGCACAGCCAGATGATGAAGCATAACTGGAAGCTTTACGCAGAAAATGTCCGCGACTCCTATCACGCGACCTTGCTGCATACCTTCTACACGACCTTCAAAGTCAACCGGCTGGACATGGATGGCGGCATCGCCCTGTCCGACGACGGCCGGCACAGCATCAGCTATGCCAAGCGCGCCACCTTGCAGGAAAGCGAGGAATACGCAGCCGCTAACGTGCATTCCGCCCAATACGATTCGCAACTCGCCGCACCGGAAATGCTGGAAACCTGGCCGGAATTCGAAGACGGGATCACGCACAGCATCCAGGCGCTGTTCCCGACGCTGGCCGTGCAGTTGACCCTGAACTCGCTCGCCGTCCGTTACTTCGTGCCACGCGGCATCGACCGAACGGAGTTGTTCTGGCTGTATCTCGGCTACGAAGACGACGATGAAGAGAAAACCCGTATGCGCACCAACCAGGCCAACTTGACCGGCGCCGGCGGTTTGGTCTCGCTCGAGGACGGTTGCATCAACGAGTTCGTCGAGCGCGGCACCCGCGGCAGTTCGGACGATGCGGCAGAGTTCCTCGAAATGGGAGGCCTCGATGTGGCGCCCAGCGAAGGCTCCCGTGCCACCGAGACGGCGATCCGTGGTTTCTGGAAAGGCTACCGTGAAATCATGGGGTTCGAAACATGAGCGCCGAACTCTCCGCCGTCGTCGAACGCGACGAGGCCGTCCTACGAATCCTGATTGAGGACATGTTCTCCGACTACGTCCACAGCATCGATGATGACCGCGTCGAAGCGTGGCCGGAATACTTCATCGACAACGGCTTCTATCAGGTCATTTCGCAGGAAGGCTACGAGGCCGGCCATGCGATCGGCGTCATGCATTGCGACGGCAAGGGCATGATGCAGGATCGGGTCAAGGCGATGCGGCAGGCGAATATCTTCGAACCGCACCGCTACACCCACGTGATCGAACGGCCCCGGCTGCACCGCACCTCGTCAGACACCTTCAGCGCGCGCACGAATTTCATCGTCACGCGCACCATGCAAAACGGTGACATGGAAACATTCGCCAGCGGCAAGTATCTGGACTCTCTCGATGTCTCGGGGAAAACACCGAAGTTCCGCCGGCGCATCGTCGTGCTCGATTCCCGGCGGATCGATATACTGCTCGTTTTCCCGCTATAGCTCCGCTTGGATCGCACCATCCACGACCGTTGGCCCATAACCGGCCAGCGTCGTCCTGATCATCAGCCGGCGGTCATTGATTTCATCGTATTCATGCCCGCGATGTAGAACGGCGCGATTGTCCCACATCACGATGTCGCCAACCGTCCATTTGTGACGATAGGTGTGTTCCGGCCTAATCGTCGCGGCCATCAGCTCCTCAAGCAGTGCCTTCGAGTCCGCTTCGCTCCAACCCTTGATGCGCGCGGTGTGGCTGCCTATCAGAAGCGACTTCCGGCCGTTGACCGGGTTCGCGCGCAGGAGTGACTGCTCGACCGGCGGCATTGCCGCGCGCTGTTCCGCGCTCAACGCTTCCGGCGTCAGCATGGCCCGGGAATGCGCAATGTCGTGAATCACGATAAGGCCTTCGAGTCGTGCCTGCGTCGATGGCGGCAACGACTCATAGGCCGCACGGGTAGAAGCAAACTCCGTATCGCCACCCGCGTTTGGTATGCGCCGCGCCGATAACAGGGACGCCTTTGCCGGTACCGGCTTGAAGGAACTATCCGTGTGCCAAAAGATATTGGCGCGCGTGAACAATGCCTGCTGACCGTTGGGGTCCTTTAAGGTGCCATCGGGCATGACATTCGTAATCCGCGCGACTTTGGTTCCCGCCCCGACAGCACCGGGCAATGTCCCTTCCAGCACTCCGAGCCGCTCGGAGAATGAAATCTGCTCGTCGTCATCCACCGGCTGACTGGGGAAATACAGCACGGAATATTCTTCGAAGGCGGCCTCGATCTCGGCCAAAACCCTGTCGTCGAAGCCGCCCCGAATAGAAAACCCCGATACGCGTGCACCGAAAGCAGGTGTTAACGGTTCAACGGTTAATCCCATGATGTCGTCCCTACTGATGACTTTGCCTCAGCCTATCGCGATCAACAGCGACAAACAATTTCGCGTAATGACCATCGCGTGTGTTGCTGTTACGCTTTCACAACGCAGTCGAACAAAGGACAAAGAGTCATGGGTACCTATCGCCGCATCAATGTCGGTTCCGGCCGGCCCTTGGAACATCTGGCCCACTATTCGCGCGCTCTGCGTGTCGGAGACATGGTCATGCAGTCAGGAACGACGGCCATCGATACCGAGGGCAATGTGATCGGTGTCGGCGATGTCGCGAAGCAGGTCGATGCCATCGTCGAAATTGCGCGGCAGAGCATGGGCAAGGCAGGCGGACGCCTTGAGGACGTGGTGCGGACCCGAACCTACATCACGGATATGAGCGTCGCCGACGATGCGGCGCGGGCGCTCGGCAAGTATTTTTGCGACGTGCGGCCGGCTTCCACCCTCGTCGGCGTGAACCGGCTTGCGCGGCCCGCACAGCTGATCGAAATCGAATTCGATGCCGTCGACGGCGCGGAGAAGAATGCGCAGCGCATTTCCTCAGGCCGTCCCACGGAAGAGGCGTATGGTTACTCTCGGGCCGTCCGCGTCGACGACCGAATCTTCGTCGCCGGCACCACGGCGCTACAGGATGGCGGCGGCGTTGCCAGCCCCGGCGACCTCTACGCGCAAACGCAAATCACGATGGAGACCATTCAGTCGGCGATAGAAGAGGCCGGCGGCACGATGGCCGATGTCGTCTATTCCAAGGCCTTCCTCACCGATGTCACGAACTCCGATGGACATCGGAAAGCACGGCTGGACATCCTCGGCGACTTAAGGCCACCGCTGACGTTGCTTGGTATTCCCGACCTTATGCTTCCGGAGATGATGGTGGAGATCGAAGTGGAAGCCATCATCGGTTCCGCGAACGACCGGCAGATCATCTACACAGAGAATGAGCAGGAAAAGGCGCGCGGCTATTCCCGCGCGGTGCGCGTCGGCGATGTCGTTCATGTCAGCGGCTGCACCTCGATCGATGCCGACCGCAAGGTCCGCGCGCCCGGCGACTGGGCGGCGCAATACGACATGGCCCATGAAGGTATTCAAGCCGCGCTCGAAAAAGCCGGTGCGACCCTCGATGACATCGTCCGGCGGCGAACCTTCACCATCGACAGTGCGGAACAGAACCGTCCGTACGGCGAAGGACCGCCCTGGTTCAAGGATAGCCGTCCGGTATCACTCGGCTGCCGCATTGCCGGCCTCGCCGATCCCGAGATGTTGGTCGAAGTCGACGCGATGGCCATCATCGGCGCGCGCAAGGATATCGAGTGGCTGAGCACAGCCGATGATTAAGCACCGTTGCGAAGAACGAGCCGAAACTCTAGCTTCGTCACGAGAAATTAGAACAGGGAGTATTTTCATGAGCATGGTTCACGTCATTGCCGTCATCACCGCAAAATCGGGCATGCGCGGGCAAGTCCTGGAAATGTTTAACGCGAATGTACCGGCGGTTCATGCAGAAGATGGCTGTATCGAATACGGCGCGACGGTCGACGCGGATGGTGTCGGCGGTTTCCAGACCAAGTTCGGCGAAGACAGTTTTGTCGTCATCGAGAAATGGGAAAGCCTGGACCATTTGAAGGCGCATGCCGGCTCCGACCACATGAAAGCCTACGGCGCCAAAACGAAAGACATGCTCGCGGACCGCGTCATTCACGTGATGTCATCGGCATAAATCCATTTAGGATTTTCCTGTCAGAACCAATTGCGTCTGCGTTACGAGAGCCGCCAACCGGCCCGACTCGGCGAAGATTCGCGTCTGCCAAACCATCGTCGTGCGGCCGCGATGTTCGGGCGTAGCTTCCCCGGTCAAGCAGGTTCCCACAGGTGCGGCAGAAAGAAAGTTTGTTTTACTTTCCATCGTGATCGTGCCCGCACCTTCGGGGAGGTTCAGAAAGGTCGCCATGCCGCCGAGCGTGTCCGCAAAGGCCATTAAAGCGCCGCCATGGGCGACAGCGGGCCGCGTGCAGAGGTCGTCGCGCACCGGCATTTCGGCACATACGCGGTCAAGCTCCGCGCTGACGAAGCGTATGCCCAAAAGCTTGGCGAACGGCACCTGGTTGTCGTTGAGCCGGGTGAGTAAATCCATCGCAAAATCTCCATGTCATGCCGCATAGGAAACCGGCTTCAGATAATGCAGTGTACGGGAGACCCTGCAACTACATGACAGGTAGTTTTGTTCAGTTACCGGAAACGCTGGAAAGGAACGTAAAAATGGAAGACGCCGGCCGAATGCAGACCTTTCGTACCAGTGACGGGATCGACATTGCCTACTGCATCGACGATTTCACCGATCCTTGGAAAAAAGCGGATACTCTGGTTCTGCTGCATTCCGCGATGGCGAATGCGCAGCGCTTCTACGCCTGGGTTCCGAAACTGTCCCGCCACTACCGCGTGCTGCGCATGGATTTGCGCGGGCACGGCGCATCCGAAGTACCGCCGGCCAAGCCGGCCCTGACAATCGCACGCCTGGTGCAGGATACGGTCGAAATGCTGGATCGCCTCGGGCTCGAAAGCGCGCATTTCGTTGGCAATTCTGCGGGCGGATACGTTGTGCAGAACCTTGCGATGTCCCATCCGTCGCGGATCAAAAGCGCATTGCTGTTCGGCTCCACGCCTGGCCTCAAGAACACCCAGGCCGCAAGCTGGTTGCCGCAAGTCGCCGAAAAAGGTCTGCGCACGTTCTTGGCGGAGACGATCGATGATCGGTTCGACCTCGACCAAACCGATCCCGGGCTCGTGGAATTCTTTCTCGACCAGTGCGCCACCAACGATACGGCGTTCATCGGCCGCTTCATCGGGCATATGACGACGTTGGACTGGAGCGACCATCTTGGCGAGATTCGCTGTCCGACCCTGATCGTGATGCCCGGAGCGGAAACCGTCGGCGGCACCGGGAACTACGACGTCATGCGGGAAACGATACCCGACAACGCGTTTCTTTCCTACGAAGGCCTGCCGCACAACATCTGCGATGCGGTGCCGGATCGATGCGTTGACGATGTGCTGGCGTTCCTGGAACGAAGGTTCAGCAATTAGATCGGGGCTTCGTTGCCTTCAAAATTGTTTTGAAAGACTGATCGTTCCGTACCGGTCGGCGCGCCTTTGTTGGCCGAATTCTTTCGTTAGATAAACGTGAGTGAATGCGACGCGGTAACCAGCGTATGAAAATACTGCACCGGCTTGAATGCTCCCGACAAAGGGATTTTTCGACACGCTGTGACTGTCGGTGAAGGTATTTCCGTCGAGAAAAATATTGTGCAAAACGGCGCGTCCTTCACCACCGGCGAACAGGTACCAGCCGAACTCTTTGCCGCCCTTAACCGCTTCCAAGCCCGAAAGCGACGGTCGAATATGCGGAGGGCCGTAATCGAAATCTAAAAATTGGCCGATGCGGAATGTCGCGCCGACGTTCGCAAGCGTGAACACGTTTCCGAGGCTGCCGCCGACATGCGGGATCGCGTCTACTTCCAATCCCGCCAACCGATAGGGTTCGGGCCGCCATTTGCGTTCAAAAAACAAGGCCAGAGCGGGCTCGTTTTTCAACTGGTGGCTCCAGCCGTTGGACCGAGCGACGTTTATGAGATCATGGTAGTTGTTTTGCGTGTCCTCGCCATAAGCTTGCGGGCCGACGATACCAAGGTTGAGCTCGACAGAATCGAGAACATCCAGTTTCAGGCCGCCACGGTACCGTGTGGTTTCCGCATGAAGCGATACGGCACCGTAGAGCCAGCCGGCATAGGGCCTGTCATCGGCAACCAATGCCACCGCATCCGTATCCTCCGGCGTGTACATGTTTTGACCAAGCGCGAAGCCGATCCGCCCGCCGCGAACCGCGGCCAGCGGGTACATGAATTCGAGAAGATCCCGCGCCCAGTCCGGTCCGTCCGTCGTCTTATCCGAAACCCAGGACAGCCGAACGCCATTCGTGTAATGGCGGTCGGTTTGCGCGACCCGGTCGTTTTCCCACTGAAAGCTGACAGTACCGCCAAAATCGTCCGATTCCGCTCTCGCGCCGATAGCCCCCAGGAGACAAAGAACGGCGGCAACCCCAACGGCGCGCCCGATCAAATTGAGTTGCATAGGCTGACTAAACCGGGCGATGTTGATCTCACACGAGTTGCTTGCGGAAGAACGCAGCAAGCGGTGCGAATGACGTTTCACTTGCCCGCGTCGCCTGATCGATATCGACGATCTCGATTTCGCCGCCAGCCTCGCGATAGTTCGCCGCGAACCGTTCGGGTTCGTTCAGGTCGAGGGGCGACTCCGGATCGCGATAGTCATGTATGGGGTCGGGACGTCCCTGAATCCAGATAGCCGGCGGGGTTATGACGGGCTCTCCCCGCTCCATCGCCAACATCGGATTGCCTTCGATCATGGCGTCTTCCGTCCCCCAATAGGTATCGTGGCGCTCCGGAATATTGCCGATCCAGCCCGGCGGATTGGAACTATTCCGCCCGCGCAACGCATACCGGTAACGGGAGACTGGATTGATGACCGGCCAGGTCATGCCGACGCAGCGTACCCGCGCATCAACCTTTGACCCTTCTATTTCAATTGAAGCGTAACGAGGATCTTCCGGACGCATTGCGGCCAGCATGGCCAAATGGCCGCCGCTCGATTGCCCGGTGACCGCGACCCGTTCGGGATCGAGCCGAAGGCTGCTGGCATGCGTCTTCAGCCAGCGGATGGCGTAGTTGATATCGACGAGCGATGTCGGATAACCGTCCGCGGCGTGGCGAAAGTCCAGTGCTGTCGCCGCTATTCCAGCCTCGGCCAAAAATTCGTCCCGTGCCTGGCACTCTTCCAGGCTGCCATTGTTCCAGGCGCCGCCATGAAGATCGACGACAACCGGGAACGGCCCCGCACCATCGGGCCGGAACAGCCGAAGCATCATCGCCCTGTCGCCATGGCGAAGGTACTCGATATCTTCTACCGCAATGCTCTGGACGTCGGTCACCATGGCACCCTCCGTTTGTCAGTTCACACAAAAATCAATTCAGTGTACCGGGCCAATTTGCATGGTCAATGCGCGCGGACTGAATACGATATTGGGATCCTCCGCGCCTTATTGAAGAGCGTCGGAGACATAAGGATTGGAGCGACGTTCTTCGCCGAAGGTCGACATCGGACCATGCCCCGGGACGAACGCGACATCCTCGCCGAGCGGCCAGAGCTGTTCGCGGATCGAACGCAGCAATGTTTCGTGATTGCCACGCGGCAGGTCGGTGCGTCCGATCGACCCCTGAAACAGAACATCGCCGACAATGGCGAGGCGCGATGGCTCGTGAAAGAACACGACATGTCCCGGCGTGTGCCCCGGACAGTGTCGGACGTCGAAAGTCAGTCCACCGACTTCAACCGTGTCGCCGCCAATCAGCCAGCGATCCGGGGTCACCGCGGACGCTTCCGGAAAACCGTATTTTTTTGCCTGCTCCGGTAGCGCGTTCAGCAGAAACGCATCCTCTTCGTGCGGGCCCTCTACCGGTACATCGAGTTGGGCTGCCAATGCCGCCGTACCGGACGCATGATCGAGATGGCCGTGTGTCAGGAGGATCTTCTCGATCCTGACGCCAGCCTCTTCACTAACCTTGAAAATATGTTCTATATCGCCGCCGGGATCGATTGACGCTCCGGTCATCGTGTCTTCATTCCACACCAGCGTGCTGTTCTGCTGGAACGGCGTGACCGGTATAATAGCGCACTTCAGATTCATCTCGATTTCGCTCTGTTTTCTTGATCGGCATTCGAACATATAGCGTCGTAACGTTCTTTTACACAGCTGGAAATACGTTGATTTTTGATCCAGTGATGGATTGAATAATCGGACGATACGCAAACAGAGACGATGCATAAGACGGATGCCCTATGAACTCGAAAAGCTGAATGTCCTTCTTGTTGAGGATAATTTTTCGATGCGCACTCTGTTGCGTGACGTCCTGGCGGCGTTCGGCATAAAGAACGTCGTTTCCGTATCGGATGGCGGCAGAGCGTGGCAGGGGTTGAAAACGTTTCCTGCGGATATCGCCGTTGTCGACTGGAATATGCGGCCGGTTAGCGGCCTGCAGTTCGTGAAGCGGGTGCGCCAAGGACGCGACAGTCCGAATCCGTTCCTACCGGTCATTATGCTGACGGCCTATTCCGAGCGGCGGCGCGTGATGATGGGCCGCGATGCCGGCGTCACCGAGTTCCTCGTCAAACCCGTAACGCCGAAGCGCCTATACGACCGAATTGCGGCCATCGTCGAGCACAACCGCCGATTCATTCGATCTCAAACCTATTTCGGACCCGATCGACGACGAGTCGACAAAGGGGTAGTCGGAACGGACCGACGCGACCAGGATTCCATGACCGTGATCGACTTCGAAGCTTTTCGGTCCGATCCGTAGGACTAGATCAAATCAGGATTGATCGGAATCGCCTTTGGCGATCCGGCAGTCCCGTGAATCCGATCTAGCGCGAAAAACGGCCGACGAGCGGCTGCCCCGTCAGCAAGGAGATAACGTGGGCAAGCGCCAAAACGATGATCAGAATCGCAACGAACTGAATCCCGCCGTAGGGTATCCAGCGAAGTTTGCCAAGTTCGTGTGGTTGCCGCGCCTTGTATGTCGCAAACAGGAACAAGCCGACAGCGGCGGCAAGAACCGCAAGTGTCGCCGCCATTATTCAGGCCATGAAGACCAGGCTATCACGCCTGCTCTTATTCCTGCCCGAGCCAGACCGCGATCGCCTGCTTGGCCGCATCGGCCCCACGCGACGCAATTTCGTCGTCAGATAAGGTGCTCAACGGATGTTGAATCACAACCGGCTGCAACGCTTCCATACCAAGCGCGCCGCGCTGGACTTCCGCTTCGTGCAGGAATTCCGTTGTCACGACCACGGCGGTCGCCCTGTCCTGACCTTCGAGACTGATGGCGTCATGCATACAGCACGACGTGCAGGAGCCTCAATCGCCGATGGCGGTCAGGACAATATCATTTTCCGCTATGATCTCCCCCAGCAGGCCGGGGTCCGCATTCTTCGAGAAGCTTTCCTTCTCGTAGAAATTGACGGAAGCGAAATCGATGTCGGCTTCAAGCGCCGCCGTCGTCGCCCGCAGCAATTTGTTGCCGTTCCATTTGCGATTGCTGAGCACGCCGAGCCGCAGCCCGTTCAGCGCCTTTGGGCGACCGCCGAGCGGTACTGGGTCGACGTCGACGACTCCGCGCGGGTCGTAAACGGCGAGACCACTATTCGGTAAATCTAGGGGCATTTGTCCTCCCGCGTTTATAAAAAACAGGTTCCATCAACACATTGCGCACCGCCACCGGCGGGCGTCTTGCCATTCAGCTCACGAAGCACGGGGCTCGCCATATGCCCCCATCCCGGGATGAAGGCGGAAAACCGGCCCGCCTCCCCGCCGGCACAGAACAGATGAATATTGTCCGGGCTCGGTACAATAGGAATTGGGTCGTCCACGTTACGGCTATACCATTTCGGCAGGCTGCGATTATAGACCTTGCCGTAGCGATGCTGAAACGCCACATCGCCGAACGTCAAGCGCGCCTGATACCAGAGGTAATGGCGAATATCGTTTCGTTTCCACTCCCGCGCCGCCATGACCTTCGCATGTTCCGGCCCCAGCACGACCGCGCAATGCCCGGCGCTGACCGCATTATTGTGCGCGAATGTCGACATCGCCGACACGATACTGTCGAGAATGCCTTCCGGGTCGTCCGCGACATGGTTGGTAACGCTGTGCGGCGGTTCTGCCGGCATCACGAAGACGGTCGAGTCGGTCTCGTCGTAGCCCTTGTCGACATGATAGGGCGCGATGCAGCCGATCTCTTCATTCTCCGCTATGCAGTAGGTGTATTTGCCGGGATGGCCCAAGGTGCTTTTGTCGAGATCGCCCGGCCAGCCGCCGCCGACATTCAGCAACACCATCCGGATCGCCCGCCCGATCGTCGCATTCGCTCTGTTGCCCGAGCCGAACACATTATGCCCGGCATTCATGTCGATTTCCCTGCGGATCGGACCATTCACGACCAGCAGCGGTGCCGCCATGTGCGTCGTCGCCTGCACGCCATGCAGGTTGAACGCTGAGGACGTCAGCGCCAGCATTGCCGCGCGCACGACCGACGCGTAGCTCGGCAGGCATCCCGCCATGACCATATTCACCGCCAAGACATGGCGTGTGAGGCCGCCCCAACGCGGCGGCACGCGGCATTCCAGAAAATCCGCATCGCCACCAAGGGCATCAACCATCGCTTCAACCTTATCGGGCGTTGGCGGCACAACCGGAAAGCCGTCGGAATAGCCTTGCGCGTAATACCACTCGACGAGGTCGGTTCCGTCGGCGATGGAATCTACCGGATATCTACCGGGTAAATTTTCGGTGCTCATGAGGCCGGGGCTCCGGAAGTGCTTGGATTCGGCCATGATTATGGACCGGCGAATTAGACAATAGCAATATTATATGTATAACCTGTATTATTCCGTTTTACGCATTAATAGGATACGCGATGGCCCTCGACCCAGATCTGGCAGATATCGGCGCGCGGCAGCTGCGTGCCATCGCCGCGCTCGCCGATTTCGGCAGCTTCGTCGCCGCGGCAACCCATCTCGGCGTCTCGCAGCCGGCCTTGACCCGCACGATCCAGCAAGTCGAGGCCGTGCTCGGGGTCGCGCTGTTTACCCGCACGACACGCCGCGTCACCCTCACGTCGGCAGGACGTGAATTCGTCCCGGTCGCGGAGCGGCTGCTGGCGGATTTGGCGCTTGGTGTCAGGAATATGCGGGAATTGGCGAACCGTCAGCGCGGCCAGCTTGTCATCGCCTCGCTGATGTCGATCGCCTACACCGTCCTGCCCGCCGTCATTGCCGCCTACCGCAAACGCTATCCCGCCGTGCAGATCCAGCTGCGCGAAAGCGTTCAGTCCCAGGTGCAGGAGGATGTGCGCACCGGGATCGCCGACTTCGGCATCGGCGACGTCTCGGCATTGCATGACGCGATTTCCGGCGAAGATTTGCGGACGGAGCAATTCCACGTCGTCGTGCCGCGCGGCCACCCGATCGCCGTACACGACTCGATAAAATTGGCGGCGTTGCGCGGCGAAACTATTATTTCGCTGCCCTCGGATGCCGGTATTCGCCGCGTCATCGATGCCGCAGCGCTGTCCGCCGGCGTATCCGTGGCCTACGACATTACGGTCAATCAGTTCGCAACCTTGTACCGTTTCATCGGCGAAGGCCTCGGCGTCGCGATCGTCCCCGCCGCCGCCGTGCCCGCCGCGGACGACCCCACTCTGTCCTCGGCGCTCCTCGTCGAGCCGCACATCGCCCGCTATCTTGGCCTGCTGATCCGCCGCGACCGGGCGCCGTCGCCCGCCGCCGATAGCTTCCTGGACCTGCTGCGCCGCGAGTTTGTATCGGAATAATAGATCAAATCAGGATTGATCGGAATCGCCTTTGGCGATCCAGCAGTCCTGTGAATTTGATCTATCTTAATAAGAGCGATCGGATTCACAGGGTTGATGCCTAGCATCAATCCTGATCCGATCTAGTGGCGGAAGAGCGTGGGAGTCGAACCCACCAGGCACGTTGTACGCCCCTCACCGGTTTTGAAGACCGGGCGCCCCACCGGGGAACGATGCTCCTCCGCCGCTGTTTTTATTGGGTTATCGCCGGTCAGTCACGACTCAAATCGATAATTTTATCGCGGGCCGGTCACATGCCACCGAGATTTTCCGTTCATGGGCCCGGAATACATGTTGAACGCGGTCCGCAACGTCGTACCGACCTGCACAGTCCGGCCCGACTTCATACGCCTCGCCGCGTGCGAATAAAGGCCGAGCGCTTTGAGTAGGGCTGCCCTTTGACTAGACTGAGGGAACGCAGCACAGCTTGCGGCAATCCTTGCCGCAACGTCGTAGGCTACAGCCGGCATTCTTGCCGTTATGGTTCCACATCCCGACGACAGGAGAACATCATGCAGTTCGGCCAGTTCGAAATCATCCGCTGGCATCAGAATATGACGCCCCAACAGAGCATCGAGGCCGTCATGGAGAAAATCGAGCTGGGTGACACACTTGGTATCGACGAAATCTGGATTGGCGAGCACCATTTCACCCGGCACGGACTTGTCTCCGGCATTTTCTCGATGCTCGGCAACGTCGCGGCACGGACCAAGAACGCGCGGATCGGAACCGCCATCGTCGTCCTCCCCTGGCGCAGTCCGATTCAAGTGGCGGAAGAGGCGGCGACCATTGACGTCCTGTCAGGCGGCCGGCTGACGCTCGGTGTCGGCGCTGGCTATCAGGCACTCGAGTTCAATGGCATGGGGGCCGACATTACGGAAGCGCGGGCGCGCTTCCGCGAATATGTCGATGTCATTTACGGGTGCTGGAAAGATGAGCCCCTGACGTTCAAAGGCGAATTCATCGACGTTGAAGATTTGAACGTGTTGCCGAAGCCCGTGCAAAAGCCGATCCCCATGCACATTGCCGTCAGCACCAGTCCGGAAAGCGTCGACTTCGCGGCGTCCAAGGCGATGCCGATCATGGTCGGCGGCCCAACCGCCGTCATGGGCCAGGTCCCGCAGGTGCTCGAGATGTGGCACGAGCGGATGGAGCATTACGGACACCCCCACGAACACATCGATCTCGGCGCCGCGCAGGATGTCTATGTCGCGCCGACGATGGAGGAAGCGGAGCGGGATATCGCCGGGCTCGAGGATGTAATCAACGCCGAGTTCCACCGCATTGGCAATCCCAGAGATGCCTCGGGGGCCGTACCGGACGGCTACAAACGCTGGACGCACCGCGACAAGGATCGCGTGGTCGGCGGAGAGAAGGCACGGGAGATCGGCATTCTGCCCCTGGTCGGCACGCCCGAGGTGGTGAGCGAGCGGATCGAGGTGCTCCGTGGCCTGGGGATCAACTCGATCCGCTGCAACTTCGGCAAGGCCGGCCTCGATCAGGGCAAGATGCGACGTTGTATGCACATGTTCGCGGAAGAGGTTATGCCGAACTTCACTAAAGTATGAGGTCTCTCCCAAACTCAGAGCGTGGGATCGGTAAAGGCAGGCATTCTGCTGGGCGACGGTGATTTGTGCCAATGATGATGAACGACCCTGTCGGCGGTCAAGCCGATTAGGTGGGCCCGTGAGCCCGTTCCGGGTCAAAATGCGAAGTCGCAACTGGGGTTCGAAACGTCAACTTCGGGGGCATAAGGAGACATCAGAAAATAGAGTGCTGACTTCTGAAAATAGCCATGGAAGCGGCTTGCAAGATTACCGGACCTGTATGACTGTCCGGTCAGTGAGTTTCGATAGGGAAAGGGATCGACATGCTGGTACGAACGATGGAGCAGATCGAGGCGGAAGGGCGGGTGATATCCATCTCGCACGGCAAGGCGTCGGCGGTGCGTCTGCTGACTAAGGCCGACGGTCTCAATTTCTCCATTTCCGAGGCGCGCGGCAGCAAGGCTAGCGTCTCGACGCTGTGGTATAAAAACCACTGGGAAGCCAATTATGTACGCTCCGGCGCGGCCACCCTCGAAGACTGCACCTCCGGACAGCGCTGGCCTTTGGCGCCGGGCGTGCTCTATTGCGTCGGTCCGCTGGACAAGCACCGCGTCATCCGCGAGGCGGACCAGGAAATTCGCATCATCTCCGTCTTCAGTCCGCCTATCGTCGGTCAGGAGACCCATGGCGAGGATGGCGCCTATCCGCCGAGCGGCGACCTGCCGCCGCGCCAGGGCCGCATGACCGTCACGACCCTGGAAGATGTCCGCAAGGCCGGCTTGGAAGTGAGCGTCAATGGCGGCCGGGCGATATCGCAGCGCTATCTGACCGCCGCCGATCAACTGGGTTTTTCCTTCCATTCGGTGAAGCTGCGGCAAGGCGTCGAAACCGACCTTTGGTACAAGAACCACTGGGAAGGAAATCTGGTCCTCGAAGGCAGCCTGGAAGTCACCGACAAAACCAGCGGCGAGGCCCATCTCTTGGGTCCCGGCGGACTATATCTGGTCGGCCCCAACGACCCTCACCACCTCAAGGCTTTGACCGACGTTCATGCCATCTCTGTCTTCGACCCGCCGCTGACCGGCAAGGAAGATCACGACGCAGACGGCGCTTACCCGCCGACGGGCCCAATTCCGCTAGGGCCAGGCGCGGGGTGATGGCGGCTTAAAGCGGCGCTATCAGATCGTCGTGGGCGACGACACCTGAGGGGTTTCGCCACTTGTGATATGGGTCAAAATGCGAAGTCGCGTTCGGCGTCCCGCACGTCGACTCCGAGGCAAAAGCGGTCGTTAGAAACCCGGGGCCCGTGGCGCTTTCGCCGCTCGGAACACGTCCCAAAGCGGTCCCTGACGAATACCGTTACCTGCGCGTTTTTCGTATCAAGCGGCTTGAATTCTCGACGCAAGGACCTAGTTTTATGACGTCACTGACCCACGCATACGAACCTGGATTGGCCGGGTTGATGTTAGGAGGAAAGGATAGATCATGCTGACGCTGCTCTCCCCTGCAAAAAAGTTGAATATGGCCCCCGCCGAAACGGGTGTCCCGACCACGAAGCCGCGCCTGCGCAAGGATACGCGCGAGCTGGCGACCGTCGCGAAATCCCAGACGGCGAAAGACCTGAAACGCCTGATGCACATCAGCGACAATCTCGCGACCATGAATTTCGAGCGGTTTCAGGCTTTTAATCTCGACAATAGGAGCAACAGTGCGAAGCCCGCCGGGCTCGCCTTCGACGGCGACGTTTATTGGGGGTTGGAGGCGGACAGCCTCGCCGAGGACACGCTCTCTTATGCGCAGGATCATCTGCGCATCCTCTCCGGCCTTTACGGCGTTTTACGTCCAATGGATGCGATCCAGCCTTATCGCCTCGAGATGGGCACCAAGATGGCGAATGGCCGCGGGAAATCCCTCTATGATTTCTGGGGCGCGCGCATCGCTGACCGGCTGAAAGCGGACCTCGCCGGCCATGCTGACAAAACCGTGGTCAATCTAGCCTCGAACGAATATTTCAAGGCGGTGGACACAAAAGCGCTGGGACGGACGGTGATCGGGGCGAAGTTTCTGAACGTGAAGGATGGCGCGGCCCGCTCCTTCATGTATTACGCCAAGCATGCGCGTGGTGCGATGGCCCGCTGGATCATGGAAAACCGTGTGGACCGGGCCGATGGCCTGAAAGATTTCAATGCCGGCGGCTATACAATCGACGCGACCGCCTCAACGGACGATGAGCTCGTTTTCTGCCGGCCGCAACCGCCCCTAAAAGGGTAAGAGCGTTAGATTGCGGTGGGGCGGCGCTAAAGCCGCCTCTGTCGCCATCATGGTTTGCGAGGACTGGGCTGGGGGGCAAAGCAGACATTGGAACCTTGCCTGGAGACTTCCGAAAATGGCCAAGAAGAGACATAGACCCCGTTCGTCGTCTTCGACAGTGCTAATCATATTGACCATAGCGAGTACGAGCGTGTGGAGGCGGTCGCGGGCTCTAATACCAAGGATCGTTGATAGTGACCCATAGAGACGGGTTATCCAGGTTTTCGGTAAGGAGCGCATGGCGCAGCGATGCGGGGCATCGGAAGCCGGGTGCGACGCTGTCCGAAAGCCTGGATAACGCGCCCTTCGGGTCGCGAATGCGGTCCTTCGGCGGGCGTCGGAACGGCTTACCGATGCACCACATCGCCTGCGCCGCCTCTCCTACCCGACGGACCGCATTCGCGATCTCTATGAGTCACTATCAGCGCTCCTTGGTATAAGCGCGTGGTCGGTAGCCTCGCGGCGGCCAGGCAATCAGCGCGACGAGGGGGTAGACGAGCAGGGACGTCCATAGGAATAGATTAAAGGAATTTATATAGCCGATGGTCGTCGCCTGGCGTGTTACCTCGCCCGCGATGCCGGCCAGGCCGGTCGCGCTCTCGGTACTCCAGCCGCCCATCACGCCCGAGAGGCTCAAGCGGTCATTGAACGGGTTTATCCATTGGACCAGATCGCTGTAATTTATTTTCTGGGTGTGGAATACCACCACGAAGCTGGCCGAAATGTAATAGCTGGAGCCGATGCTGCGAATAAAATGAAACAGTGCCATGCCTTCTGCCGACCGGCGTGGGTCGAAGTTCGAGAAGGTGACCAACGTCATGGGGACCCATATCCACCCGACCCCGAAGCCCTGGATCACCATGGCCCAGGAAATCTCGGCCAGCGACACGTTCATATCGAACTGCGCCATCATCAGCCCTGCGTAGGTGTGCGCACCAAAGCCGATGAAAAACAGCAGCCGTGGGTCCCAGCGATGGGCGTAAAAAATCATGATGATCTGGGAGACAACCGTGCCGATGCCGCGCATGGCGATCAAAATGCCGGCGGTAAATTCAGGCACATCGCGGAGCTGTTGCACCATCGCCGGCATCATCACCATGGGGGTGACGAACAGCATGCCGAATATGCCCGCGATGCCGATTCCCAAGGCGAAATTCCGCTCCAGCAGCAGACGCGGGTCCAGGAACGGGCGGTCACTCGTCAAACTGTGCACCAGGAAAATCCAGCCACACAGGAGTGCCAGAGAACATTCGAGGATGATCTCGATCGACTCGAACCATGCCTCCCGCTCGCCGCGGTCGAGTATGAGCTGCACGCAGGCGACGGCAATGGATAGACTCAGAAACCCGGTCCAATCGAGTTTGGGCCGTTCTTCACGCGGCGGGTCCCGCTCGATAAACATCAGCACCCCGGCCAACGCGATGAGCGCAACGGGAATGAGAATGAAGAAGACCCAACGCCAGGAATATTCCTCGCTCACATAGCCGCCGAGCATCGGCGCAATCGTCGGCGCCACGCCCACGCCCAAGCTGTAGATCGCCGTCGCCGCCCCACGCTTCTCGCCGGTGAACTTGTCGATCACAACCGATTGCGCGATCGGCGTGAGCGGCGAGCCGAAGCCCGATTGCAGCACGCGCCAAAAGACAAGCTCGGCAAGCGAGGTGGACAGCCCGCACATCAGGGTGGCGGCGCTAAAGCCCGCGATACCCCAAATCATACAACGGCGGCGGCCGAAACGGTCCGAAACCCAGCCGGCCAAAGGAATGGTCACGGCCGTCGCAATTAGATTGGCGGTTACGACCCAGGCAATCTGATCGGGACTGGCTGACAGCGCACCCTGAATTTGCGGCAGCGATACATTGGCAATGGTTATCGTGGTCGCATAGAGGGTCGTGACCAGCGTGCACGTGATGAGAAGCCACACAGTGTGCTAGACCGGATCAGGATTGATACAGGGCATCAATCCTGATCCGGTCGATTCTAATAGATAGAGCAAACAAACAGGGTAATCGAGAAGCGCCAAAAGCCGAACCGCTTCCAATTTGAACGCTTTACTGTAATGACGTCGCTCATTCATGCGGCACCTCTCCATGGGAAATTGTCCCCGTTCTAAGGTGTCCGTCAAACCCGGGTTAGCTCACTTCTGCCTTCATAGACTTGAAATATAGCGGTTCGGGCTGAGCTGACGGTGAACCCGGCATTCAATTCCACCCAATTTCAGTGACACCAATTACGGTGCCAATTACGGTGATAGTGCATTTAATTGGCAGGGATGGAGCCAGTCACGATGCAAAAGCGCACCACCAGCCCTTTGCCTATTCGGAATTCAGTTCTTCTTCAGGCTGCTCGCTTATTTGCGGCCTTGGCGGCGGGGGCGATCTCAATACCTTATCGAGGTCATCCAGATAAGCTTGCGGCGCGCCCGGAATTTTCGCTGCAACATCCTTAGCCAGCTTGAGGGACAGTATTGCCTCATTTTTCCGTCCGACCCTTTGGGCGATACCGGCGTGGACATAAAGCCCATGGGCGAATTCGAGCAGGATCGAATTGACGCGTTCCTTCGCATTTTCATCCTGAAAACGATCGGTGGCGACTTCCGTCTTGAGCAGCACGCTGTATCGCTTGTTCGCCGCGAGGACCAAACGCCGCGCGCGGTCGAACTCGTCTCGATTGGACATGTCCATCGCGCGATAGATCAGGTAACGCGGAATAGCAAAGGGCGAGGCTGAACGCTGCGCCAAATTGTTTGCCGCGCCAAAAATTCTGTCCGCATCCTCGAAACGGCCCTGATTGCTTATTTCCAGGCCCAACCGGATCACCGCGTTGCCACATACCGATGCATTCTCTCCATAGTGCGACTGGCAAAGGATCACGGCACGCCGATAGGCCGCCTCCGCGCTTTGGAAGTCGCCCGTCGCGTTGAATCGGGCGCCGTCCTTGATAAGGCGCTGATACTCGGACATCGTTTCTTGCGTAGACCTCGGCAGATCGGTCCGCCCGGTTTGCGCATTTGACGGCTCTATTCCCATAACTGCCACAACGGACGCGGCAATAACGGGAATGATCCAGCAGCGGCGGCGTAATCTCAGTGCGAAATTCATCTAATCGTCTTCCGCCTGAAACCGGGAAAAGCTCGGAGTGGAGATACCCGTTGTGTCAGGCGCCGTCCCATCCGCGAGAATTCCCTGAATGCCGCGCTGATAGTAAAGCAGCCCGGGGATGACGACGGTGGGTTTCCCTCTGAACACATCTCCCGGAGCAGAGTTTGTGGCAATCCGGTCGTAACGGCTCAAGATTTCGCGCACGTCGCCCTCATTCACGATCAATTCGTCGTCCGACCTTGGCGCGCGCCGGTTGGGGCTATCTTCGTTGAGATTTCTCTCCTGATTGATCTTGATTTTTATATCGTCTCCTGACGACTCGAGCGCTGCGAGCAACAAGTCGTCCCCGCGCCTGATCGGTACCTCGCGATTTTCCTGCCGCAGGGCGATCTCCTCCCCACCCCCGAACGGGAAGCGAGGTCCAACGCGGGGGCCTTCGATCAAGATTCTGCCGAGTCCGCGGCCAAGCCGGTTTCCGATGGCACCCGTTTCGATGCGGATGGTGTCCAATTGACCGCCATCGACCCCGGAGGAACCCGGAGGCGGGGGCGGTGCCGGGCAAAAGCTCTTAAGGCACCCGTTCACCCGATGTGTCGGCGCGTCAGGCATAATGGTGGCGGTCGCAGCGGCCGGTCCGGCAAAGCCACCTACAGTCGTGTTAAACAGGTTTGCGGTCGGTCCGTTCAAGGTCAACGACGCCACGGTGAGCCCCGACCCCGAGACGGCGCCATTCAACGTCGTTACGCCGGCGTTGACGCTTGTACCCGTATTGACGGCCGTTCCGGTGACATCGAGGGTCCCGGAGATATTCGATACGCCAAGGGTGATCGCGTTGATATCGACGAGTGTCGTGTTACCCGCTCGCGCGATAGCCACGCTGCCAAAGTTGTTGCCGGCAACATCCAGTGTAATGGCATTGACCGTAGCGCCGGCATCGAGAACCGTCGCCCCGGTCACGCGCGTCGCCGCGCTGTCCGTAATGACCCCCGCCGTTGTCAGATTGAAGGCTCCGGCTCTCACGCCGTTCACACCGCCGACTGCACCGATATCGATGCCATCGGCGTCGGTAAAGGTAGCATTCCGTCCGGGTGCATCGATGGCAAGGGTATCGACATCGGTGCTCGCATCGGTGACGTTGATCGGGGCACCGGCGGTGATCGCCAGGCCGGTCTCGATAATCCCGCCCGCCGTCGCTGTCACGCCAGCCCCCGTGACCAAGTGCAGAGCGGTGCCGCCGGGCGTGACATCTGCCGAGACGGTAATCGCACCTGCTGTGCCACTACCGATCCGCAGAAGCCCGGCATTGATCGACTGAAGCTCCGCGTCCGCTAGCTCCACCGTGTTTCCGGCGGCGTCCGCCCCGGATCCAAGATCGATCGCGGCACCGTTGGAGGCAACCAACGTCGTTGTTGCCGCGCCGCTATCCAACGTTCCCGTCAGCACCATCTTGTTGGCGGTGACCGTAAGCGGGTTGCCCGTCGTCGCGAGAGTCCTGGTCGCGGCCACCGTGAACGTGCCGCTGCCGTTGTTGTCCGAGTCCGCGTCGATCGTGGTTACACCGTTCGTGCCGATATTGTCGTTAATCGTCACGCCATTCGCCGCCGTCACGTCCAGAGTTCCGGCGATGGTTGATGCGGCAAGTGTTAGGGCATTGGCGTCTCTGAGAGCGATGTTGCGGCCGGAGGCAATGCCGATGGCAGCAAAATCGTTGCCGGCATTGTCGAGCGTGATGTCGTTGCCTGCGCCCGCCGTCACGGTCGTCGTTCCCGTCACCGCCAGCGCACCGCTCTGGGTCACCGTACCCGCCGCCGTCACACCCAGGGTCCCTGAAACCGTCGACGCCCCCAGCACCAGCGCGTTGGCATCCCGCAAGCTCACATTCCGGCCCGTGGTGATTGCGATCGTCCCGAAGTCATTGCCAACGTTATTAAGCGTAATGTCGTTGCCCGCACCTGCCGCCAGGGTCGTAACTCCCGTCACATCCAGCGCGCCCGACTGCGTCACCGTGCCCGCCGCCGTCACGTTCAGCGTTCCCGATACGGTGGACGCCCCCAGGGCAATCCCATTCGCATCAAGCAAGATCACATTGCGGCCCGAGGCGATGGCAACCGTACCGAAATCGTTGCCCGCGATGTCGAACGTAATGTCGTTGCCCGCGCCCGCGGTTACCGTCGTGACGCCAGTCACGGCCAACGCGCTGGTGTCCGTCACAGCACCGCCTGTGTTGAGATTGAAGGTCCCCGCCGTGACACCCACGACACTGTCCACGGTGCCGATATCCAACCCGTCCGTATCGGTGAAGGTGACGGTCTGTCCCGCAGCGGCAACGGCCAGCGTATCGGCATCCGTGCTCGTGTCGGTGATGTTAATCGTTCCCCCGGCGGAGATCGCCAGGTTGGTCTCGACGATGCCGCCCGCCGTGCCGGTAACGCCCGAACCCGTTCTCAGGTGCAGCGTGTCCGTATTCGCCGGTGTGACGTCCGCGCTGACCGTAATACCGCCCGCGCCAGCAGCGCCGATAGTGATGCTGTCTGCTGTGACGTTGTCGATTTCAGCGCCGGTCAGTTCCAGCGTGTTGATCACATTATCACCGCCGCCTGCGGCGTCACCCAGATCGATGGCGTCGCCCGCCGTCGAAGATTTCAGCGTCACCAGCTGACCCGTCGCCGTGATCGTACCGGCGATATTCAGGTCGTCCGCCGTGTAGCTATGCGCACCGCCGGTCGAGGCGACATCCGCCCCCGCCGCAATCGCGATGCTCGCATCGTTCGCCGCCGCCGCGAGGGTGATCGTCGTCGTCGCAGCGATATCGTTGGCCGCCGCGGTGTTCGACACGTCGATGTTGCCCGTCGTCGCGGTCAGGGCGACGGCTCCGGCGTCGGTGTCGACGCCAACAACACTATCCACCGTGCCAACCGTGAAACCGTCCGCGTCGGTGTAGTCGATATCGCCCGTCGTTGTCTTGATCGCCAGGGTCGTGGCGTTCTGCTGCGCATCGCTGAACGTCACCGCACCAGCCGCCGTCACCGCCAGATTGGTTTCGATAATCCCGCCCGCCGTCGCCGTCACCGAGGAACCGGTGACTAGTTGAACCGTCGTCACCCCGCCGCCCGCACCGCTGCCCGGCGTTACATCGGCCGTGACCGTGACCGCACCCACCGTGCCGCTGCCGACCACCAGCGTATCCGCGGTGATCGCTTGCAGCTCCGCATTCGTCAGTTCCAGCGTATCGATCACATTGTCGCCGCCGCCCGCCGCATCGCCCAGATCGATGGCATCGCCCGCCGTCGCGGACTTCAGCGTCACCATCTGTCCTGTCGCCGTGATCGTGCCGGCGATACTCAGATCGTCCGCCGTGTAGCTATGCGCGCCGCCACCCGACTCAATGTCGGCACCGGCGAAAATCAAGATGAGGCCATTGTCCGCCGCCGCCGTCAGCGCAATCGTCGTCGTCGCGGCGATATCGTCCGCCGCCGTCGTGTTCAATACGGTGATGCTGCCCGTCGTCGCGGTCAGGTCAACCGAACCGAAATCGGTGTCGACGCCCCTCACACCGTCGACCGTGCTGACCGTAAAGCTGTCCGCGTCGGTATAGGCGACATCACCGGTCGTGGTTTTGATCGCCAGGATCGTAACGTCCTGCTGCGCATCGCTGAACGTCACCGCACCAGCGGCCGAAACCGCCAGGTTCGTTTCGATCACGCCGCCCGCCGTGGCCGTTACCGCAGAGCCGCTCGCCAAATGCAGCGTATCCGTATTCGCCGGCGTGACGTCCGTCGATACGACAAGCGCACCCGATGCCCCGCTGCCGACCACGATCGTGCCGGCCGTGATCCGGTCCAGATCGGTATTCGTCACTTCAAAGACATTGGCCCGGGCGGTATCGCTACCCAAATCGATCGCGTCCGCGTCGTTGACCGTTTCCGGCGCCAACGTCACGGTCCGGGTTGCGTTGGTGATGGTACCAACGATATCAATATCGTCTGCCGTCAGCGTAATCGTGCCACTGGTCGACTCGACATCCGCACCGCCGGCAATTGTAATCAGCGCTTCATTCGCCGCCGCGGTGAGAGCGATCGCAGTCGCGGCCTCGATATCATTCGCCGCCGCCGTATCGGACACCGAAAGGGTTCCCGCGTTTGCGGTTAATGAAACCGCACCGGTATCGCTGTCCACGCCAACGACGCTACCCACGGTCCCGACCGTAAAGCCGTCCGCGTCGGTGTAGGCGATATCGCCCGCCGTCGTTTTGATCGCCAGGGTCGTGACATTCTGCTGCGCATCGCTGAACGTCACCGCACCGCCTGCGGTCACCGATAGGTTGGTTTCGACAATCGCCCCCGCCGTGGCCGTCACCGTCGAGCCGGTCGTCAGGTGCAGCGTATCGCCATTCGGCGTTACGTCGGCGCTCACCGTGACCGCTCCTGCCGTACCGCTGCCGATCACCAGCGTATCCGCTGTGACGGCCTGCAGCTCCGTATTCGTCAGTTCCAGCGTATCGGCCACGTTATCGCCGCCGCCCGCCGCATCACCCAGATCGATGGCATCTCCCGCCGTGAAGGATTTCAGCGTTACCAGTTGATTCGTTGCCGTAATCGTACCGGCGATATCGAGATCATCAGCCGTATAGCTGTGCGCGCCGCCCGCCGAGGCGATGTTCGCCCCTGCTGCAAGGGCTATGCTGGCATTGTCCGCCGCCGCCGCGAGGGTAATCGTCGTCGTCGCGGCGATGTCACTTGCCGCCGTCGTATTTGACACGGCGATATTGCCCGTCGTCGCCGTCAACGAAATCCCGCCCGCATCCGTATCGACACCATCCACACCGTCCACTGTGCCGACCGTGAAGCCGTCCGCGTCGGTGTAGGCGATGTCGCCGGTTGTCGTCTTGATCGCCAGGTTGGTGACGTTCTGCTGCGCATCGCTGAACGTCACGGCGCCATCCGCCGACACGGCGAGGTTTGCCACCACGATACCGCCCGCCGTCGCCGTGACCGTCGACCCCGTGGTCAGGTGCAATAAGTTCCCACCCGGCGTTACATCGGCGCTCACCGTAATTGCGCCCGTCGTCGCATCGCCGACGATCAGGCTGCCGGAGGTTATGTTGCCCAGCTCCGCCACGCTGAGGTTCAAGCCGCCACCCGCACCGCCGAGATCGATCGCGCCACCGTCCGACGCGAGGAGCGTTGTGACCGCCGCACCGCTGTTCACCGTGCCTGTAAGCGCCATGTCATTCGCGGTGATCGTCAGCGCGTTGCCACCGGTGATCAGCGCCTTGGTCGCAGCAACCGTAAAGTCACCTGCGCCGTTGTTATCCGTATCCGCATCGATAGTCGTCACGCCAGCCGTGGTGACGTTCATGTTGAACGTGACACCGGCTTGAGCATTCAGTGTCAGCGCCTTGAAGCTTGAATCGTTGGTCGAAAAATCGATTGCCGCGCCTGCACCGCCGGCGTCGAGCGTGACCGTTCCGTTGATGTTGGCGAGGTCCACACCGGAAACGACGTTGTCGACGGTAATACTACCCGAGTTGGAGCCCCCAATCGTGAGGCCGTTTGCCGTAATCCGCTGCAATTCGGCATTGCTGATCGTGGCGTCGCGCGCGGTTGCGCCGACACCGATGGTGCGGCCGTTTGTAACGGTAAGCGTCGTGAGTGCCGTGCCGCTATTCAGCGATCCATCGATCGCGAAGTCGGCAGCGATGATGGTCAGCAATTCGTTCCCGGTATTCACCGTCCTTGTCGCAGCAATCGTGAATGTGCCAAGGCCGTCCGCATCGTTATCCGCGTTGAGCAGCAGCGGCACGGTGACATTGAAGTCGTCGGCAAAGGTGAGACCGTCGGCCGAGGATATCTCCAGCGCCGTGCCCGGGGCAAGGACGACACCGCCGCCGATCACAACCGCATCGATCGCATCCGGCGCGCCGTCCGTATCCGCCAGCAGTCCGATCCCGCCGACAGTGGAGGTAAGGTTGGCGTCCACGAGAACCCCATCGTCGGCACGGGCTGAGACGGCCCGGAAGGACGAGGCATTGTTGGCAAAGGTTACATCCGCGCCCGCGTTATCACCGGCGTCGAACGTTACGGTGGTGGCGATATTGGCCGTAACGGCAGCCGTCAGATTATCGACTATGATGCTTCCGGACGCGGCCCCGCCGAGCGTCAGGTTGTTTGCCGTGATACGCTGAAATTCGACGGCGGTGATCGTCGCATCGCCGGCGGTATCGCCTACCCCGAGAGTACCGCTGTCGGAAACGAGCAGCGATGTATCAGTGGTACTGCTGTTCAGCGTGCCGTTCAGTACAAAATCGTTTGCCGTGACGGTGAGCGTGTTGCTCCCGGTGCTCAGCGTCCTGCCGCCAGCAATTGTAAAGTCGCCGACGCCATTATTGTCCGCATCGGCATCGAAGATCGTCGTGCCCGACGTCGTCACGCTTTGATTCAACGCGATGCCGGCATTGGCGTTTGCCGTCAGGGCACCGAACGAGGAAGCTCCGGTCGCGAACGTGACGGTTTGACCCGCCTTGGTCGCGTTCAGGGTCAGAGCGCCGGATATGTTCGCCGAATTCGCCACCGATATACCGTTCACGGTGATCGAATCATTGGTCGCGTCGCCGATGATGAGCCCGTTCGCCGTAATATTCTGCAACTCGGCGCCAGACAGCGTGAACGCGCCAGCCGTCGCACCCACACCGATGGTACCGCCGTCGGAGACCAGAAGCGTGGTCGCCGCGGCTCCGCTGGTCAAGGTGCCGCTGATCGCGACGTCGTTGGCCGTAATCGAAAGCGTATTGCCCGCCGTCGTCACCGACTTGCCGCCCGCAACGGTGAAGTCGCCCGTGCCGTCATTGTTCGTATCGGTGTCGATTGCAACGGCGCCCGTCGCCACGATGTTTTCGTTAACGGCAAGACCGGCGACCGTATTGACCGTCACACCGGCGGCGGCGACACCCGTAACGCCGGCGACGGTGCTAATATCAAGGCCGTCGGCGTCGGTGAAGGTAACGGTCTGCCCCGCGGCGCTGACGGCGAACGTATCGACATCAGTGTTCACGTCGGTCACGTTGACGGTTCCGCCGGCAGTAATCGCCAGGTCGGTTTCGATGATCCCGCCCGCCGTCGCCGTGACGGTCGATCCGGTCACCAGATGCAAAGCGGTGCCGCCCGGGGTTACATCCGCCGAGACGGTGACGGCCCCGGCCGTGCCATTACCGATCTGCAGCAGCGCGGCGCTGATCGACTGAAGCTCCGCGTTGGAGAGTTCGATTGTGTTCCCGGCGGCATCCGAGACCGAGCCGAGATTGACCGCCGCGCTATTCGAGGCGATCAACGTCGTGTCCGCCGTGCCACTGTCAAGCGACCCGGTCAGCACAAACTTGTTGGCCGTGATCGTGAGGGCCTGGTTGGTGGTCGCAAGCGTCTTGGTTGCGGCGACCGTGAAGGTGCCGCTGCCGTTGTCGTCCGAGTCGGCGTTTACGGTCGTCGTGCCGTTCGTGGTGACGTCGTCGCTGATGGTGATACCGTTGGTTGCCGTCGCATCCAGCGTTCCGGCAATACTCGACACGCCAAGCGCGAGGGCGTTGGTGTCGGCCAGGGCAACGTTGCGGCCGGAGGTTACGATAACGGTCGCAAAGTCGTTGGCCGCATTATTGAGCGTGATGTCGTTGCCGGCACCGGCGGCAATCGTCGTTGTCCCGTTGGTTCCCAGCGCACCCGATTGGGTCACCGTGCCGGCCGTCGTCACGTCCAACGTTCCCGATATCGTCGAGGTGCCGAGGATCAGTGCGTTCGCGTCCCGCAGCGCGACATTGCGACCGGTGGTGATGGCGACCGTCGCGAAGTCGTTAGCGGCGTTATTCAAGGTGATATCATTGCCCGCGCCCGCGGCAATCGTCGCGATTCCCGTAATGTCCAACGCGGCCGATTGGGTCACGGTGCCCGCCGCCGTCACGCCCAGGGTTCCCGCGACCGTGGAGGCACCAAGTACGATCGCGTTTGCATCGCGCAGGTCGACATTGCGGCCCGAGGCGATGGCGACGGTAGAGAAGTCGTTGGCGGCGTTGTTCAGCGTGATGTCGTTGCCGGCACCCGCCGTGACCGTCGTCGTGCCCGTCACCGCCAATGCGCCGCTCTGCGTCACCGTGCCCGCCGCCGTCACATCCAGCGTTCCCGAGACCGTCGAGGCGCCCAGCGCCAACGCGTTTGCATCCCGCAAGGTCACGTTGCGGCCCGTGGTGATGGCGATCGTCCCAAAGTCATTGCCGGCGTTACCGAGCGTGATGTCGTTGCCGGCACCCGCCGCCAGGGTCGTCGTGCCCGTCACATCCAGCGCGCCGGACTGCGTCACCGTGCCTGCCGCCGTCAGGTTCAACGTCCCCGAGACCGTCGACGGTCCCAGGGCGATCGCATTCGTATCCCGCAAGATCACATTACGGCCCGAGGCGATGGCGACCGTGCCGAAATCGTTGCCCGCGATGTCGAACGTAACGTCGTTGCCAGCACCCACCGTCACCGTCGTGACGCCAGTCACGGCCAGCGCGCTGGTGTCTGTAACCGCACCGCCGGCATTGAGATTGAAGGTTGTCGCCGTAACGCCCACGACACTGTCCACCGTGCCGATATCGAGCCCGTCCGTATCGGTGAAGGTGACGATCTGACCCGCGGCAGCAATTGCCAACGTATCGACATCCGTGCTCGTATCGGTGAGGTTCACCGTGCCCCCGGCACTGATCGCGAGATCGGTCTCAACGATCCCGCCCGCCGTTCCGGTAACGCTCGAGCCGGTTCTCAGGTGCAGTGTGGTGACATTCGCCGGGGTGATATCGGCGCTAATCGTAATCGCGCCGGCCCCGGACGCGCCGATTTCAAGCGTGCCGGCGGTGATGGAGTTCAGGTCGGCGGCGGTCAGCTCCAATTCGTTGGCCGTACCGTTATCGGTTCCAATATCGATCGAATCGGCGCCGGAAGCGCTTTTCAGCGTTACCTTCTGCCCCGTGGCGGTGATGGAGCCGGTGATATCGATCTGGTCGGCGGTGTAGGTATGCGCCCCTCCAGTGCCCCGTATATGCGCGCTTCCGCTGTTGATCGCGATCGTTGAATTGTTTGCGGATGCCGTGAGCGCGACGGTTCCGCCCGCCAGGACATCGTCAGCATCACCGACGTTGGTAATAGTGATATCGCCGGTCAGCGCAGTTAGGCTGACGGACCCAGCGTTGGCTTTCACGCCACCCTTGTTGGCCCCGAGGATCCCAATGGTCGCAAACCCGTCCGCATCGACATAGGTAACGTTACCGAGCGGCGTACTGAGATTGATGTTGCTGAAATCGGTCGCCGCATTGTCCAGCACGATGCCGGTCTCCGCATCCACCGCGAGCCTGGTGCCGCTCAACACGCCGGTGCCGCTGTCGATCACGTCCGCCGCGCTCTCCAGCCTGGTTACCAGCGATCCAACCGCAATGGCGTCGGTGATGTCGATCCGCGCGGTGTTGGTCTTGTCACCGAGGACGAAGGTGTTCCCGAGGGAAATGCGGCCGAACTCCGCGGCTGAAATCTCCAGCGTATTGGCCGTAGCGTCGCCGACGGCCCCCAGATCGATGGCCGTGGCGGTGTCGAAGGGTTGAATGCGAACCACGTTCGTGCCGCCGCTTGCCGCGATACTCCCGGTACCGGTGATATCCAGATTGTCGGCCTGGACGAGAATCGTCGAACCGTTGTTCTGGTTCAAACTCACCGCGGCATTCAGCGTCACGAACTGCTCGGCCTGCTCGGTAATGAGGTCAATTCCGGTATTGGCCGTCGTGGTGTTATCGACGGTGATACTGCCGGTCCGGGCGGTCAACGTAACCTTGCCGTTCGTGGACGACACACCCGTGACGCCATCGACGGCGCCCACTGCAAACCCGTCGGCATCGGTGTAGGTAACGTCGCCTGCCGTCGTGGTCAGGGCGACCGTATCGACATCCGTGTTCGCATCGGTAAGCACAATGGCGGCGGATACGGCGAGGTTGGTTTCGATGATGCCACCCGCCGTGCCAGTCACCGTCGAGCCGGTCACCAGGTGCAGCGTGTTCGTATTCGCCGGCGTCACGTCCGCGCTAACAACGATCGCACCTGCCGTGCCGTCGCCGATGGTCAGGCTGCCGGCCGTGACGTTGTTCAGCTCCGTCGCGCTGAGATTGAGCCCGCCGCCGGCCCCGCCGAGATCGATCGCACCGCCATCCGATACCAGCAAAGTCGTCTTCGCCGTGCCGCTGCTCACCGTACCTGTCAGGGCCATATCGTTGGCGGTGATCGTCAGCGCATTGTTGCCGACATTAAGCGCCTGTGCGCCCGCAACGGTAAAATCGCCAGCGCCGCTGCCGTCGGCGTCGGCGTTGATGATCGTCGTCCCTGCCGTGGTCAGCCCGGTGTTGATGTTGACGCCATTGTCGGCGCTCACCGTCAGGGCCCGGTTGACCGACGATGCGGTGCCCGAGAAGGTCACCACCGAAGTCGCCGCGCCCGCCGTCAGACTCAGCGATCCGGTCACGTTGGCGAGGTCCGCGTTCTGTAGATTGTCCACCGTGATCGTCCCAGCGGTGGCGCCGCCGATGGTCAGGTCTCCAGCGGTAATCCGGGCGAGTTCGGCCTTGGAAAGCTGGAAGGTTCCAGCGCCGTCAGCGACCCCAATCGTGTTGCCGTTGGTTGACTCCAATGTAGTGGAAGCCGCGCCGCTCGTGATGTTGCCCTGCAGGTCGATGGCGGCGGCAATGATGGTCAGCGGATTGCCCGAAGTCGACAAGGTCGTGCCGCCGCTCTGCGTGTAGGTGCCGGTGCCGTTATTGTCGTTATCGGCATTCAGCGTGGTGGCCCCGGTCGTGGCGAAATCACCGAACGTCAACCCGTTGGCCGCCGTGAAACTCACCGCGCCGAGCGTTTCGACGGTGCCGGTTGTCGTAAGCGTTCCCGCCATCGTCAGGCTTGCGCCATTGGCGACGCTGACCTTGTCGCCCTGCGAGTCGCCTAAGGTGTCCGCATCGGCCAGGAGCGCCAAATTGCCCACGTCGGTGGTAATATCCACATTCACGAAGATGGTGTCGTCGGCATTCACGGTCAGCGCGTTGAAGGTCGATGCCGCGGTGGCGAAGGTCACGTCGCCGTCATTCACCGTCGCGTTCAACGTGACCGTACCGGTGATGTTGTTGGAATTGGGCGCGCTGATGCCGTTCACGGTGATGTTGCCGTTCGTATTGTCACCGATGACCAGTCCGGTGGCGGTAATACGGCTCAGTTCGCCGCCATCGATGGTGTAATCGCCCGCCGTAGCCCCCAAGCCGATGGTACCGCCGTCCGACACCAAGAGTGTGGTCGTCCCCGCCCCGCTGTTCAACGCACCGGTCAGCACCAGATCGTTGGCGGTAATCGTCAGCGCCGCGCCGCCGGTGGCAAAGGTATCCCCGCCGCTGGCAATCGTGAAGTCGCCGGTCCCGTTATTGTCGGTGTCCGTATCCACGATGGTGGTGCCGGCGGTCGTCAGTCCTGCGTTCAACGCCACGCCGTTGGCGGCGTTGAGGGTCAGTGCGCCGGCGCCGGTCATGGTGCTGCGGGCGTTGAGGGTCAGCGATCCCGCGGAGGCGACGGCCGCGCCCGCGACGAACGTGATGTCGTCGTTGGCGCTGTTGACGCCATCGAAGTTGCCGTCCAGTTCCAGATTGCCGACAGTTGTGGTGACATTCTGATTCACCGCCAAGCCGTCATCCGACCGGAACGTCAGCGAACCGGCGGAGACGCCCACGATCCCCGCCACCGTGCCTATCGCGGTGGCGCCGTTATCCTCGACCAGGACCGTCTGGCCGGCAGCGCTGATCGCGATCGTATCGATGGCCGTGCTGGCTTCCGAAATATCGACGGCGCCGCCCGCCGTCACCGCCAGGTTGGTTTCAATGATGCCGCCGCCCGACGCCGCGTCGGCATCGACGGTCGACGCCGTGATCAGGTGCAAGGTCGTGCCGCCCGGCGTTACGTCGTTGACCACCGAGATGGCGCCCGAATTGACGTGACCGATGGTGATCTGGCCGGCGGTGATGTTGGCCAATTCGGCGACACTCACTTTAAGGATGTTATCCACATCGCTACTGGCAGCGTTACCGAGGTTAATCGCGTCGCCATCCTGCGTGGAACGGATGACCACGGTGCGTCCGGTGTTGGTGATGGTGCCCGATGCGTTGCCGGAGAGATCGTCGGCCTGGATCGTCACCGTGCCACCCGTGCTGCGAATATCCGTATTGGCGCCCTGCGCGAACGTGTTGTTCGCCACGGCGGTCAACAGATTGATGTCGCCCGTGGCGTCAATGTCGTTGGCGATGCCCGCATCGGCCAGCGTCAGATCGCCGGTATTGGTTGTAATGGTGATCGCGCCATTGTCGGTGTTGAGGCCGCGCTCGAAGCTGGCTGCGAAGCCTGTGTCCGTGCCGATGGCGAGCGCAGTCGCATCCGTGTACTGGATCGCGCCTATGGTCGTTGTGGCGGCAAAGACATCGGCCTCGTTGGCTTCCGTCAGGGTGATTGCCGCCTGGGTATCGATCACCAGATTGGGCGAGGTGATTGTCGCACCAGCGGACTGGGTCACGGCGCCGGACGCGAAGATCCGCAGGTTTGTTACGCTGGCAAGAGCCGGGTCGATGGCGCCTTGGACGGTGACGGTTCCGAAACGATTAGCCGCCGCATCGGACCCCAATTCCAGGCGGGTGGTGCCGCCAACAATGAAATCCAGTTCGGCATCCGAAAGCTCAAGCGCCGCGTTACCGAAATTGTCGGCCGCGCCCAGGAGCAAATCGCGGTCCTGTGTGAGAGGCCGCAAGGTAATATCGCCTTCGATCTGCATATTGCCGGCCACGGCCAGGTCATTGGTGGTGATGAGGAGGCTGCCCCCGCTTCTGCCGCGTACGGTTGCGCCCGCCGCCACATCGACGCGCTGGGCGCTTAACACAACGCCGGCGCCGCGCAAATCCTGACTCGCCGCACTATTATTGATGGTGATGGTGCCGGCGTTGGCGGTAACTGTGGTCAGGCCGGCGCCGGCACTCGATGAATCAATCTTTTCGTTCGCCGTAATGTTGCCGGCGGTCGCAGTCAGGGTGATGAAGCCGCTCGTGTTTGCGACCCCCGTGACGCCGTTTACCACACCCGTCGCAAATCCATCCGCATCGACAAAGGTGATATTGTCGGTCGCCGCGATAGCCAGCGTATCGACATCGTTCGCCGCAACATCCAGCGTTGTCGCCGCCGACACCGACAGATTCTGGACCGACAGGTTCGTGGCGATGATCGCCTGGGTATCCGTCAGCGCGCCATTCACGACCAGGTTGAAGGTACCCGCCGTCGCACCGACGATTGCGTTCACCGTATCGATATCCAGATCGTCGGCATCGCGGAAAGTCACGGTCTGAAGCGCCGCGCTGACCGCGAGATTGTCGACGTCGTTGGTGGCGGAATTGAGCGTGGTCGTGCCGGTATTCGTGATCGACAGGTTCGTCGCGACGATATTTTGGGCTTGGGTCAGCGCGCCACCGGCCGTCAGGTTCACCGTCGCCGCCGTGATGCCGGTGACGGTGCTCACCGTGTCGATGTCCAAATCGTCCACGTCGACGAATGTGACTGTCTGACCGCCTGCGCTAATCGCCAAATTGTTAACGTCGGTATTCGCGTTTGAGATGTCGACCGTGCCGCCAGCAGTGATGGCGAGATCGTTTTCGATGATGCGGCCCGCCGTACCGGTCACGGTCGAACCGGTCACCAAACTCAAGGCGGTCACGTCGGCGCCGGCCGTGCTGCCCGGCGTTATGTCCGCACCAATCGTAATCGCGCCCGCCGTGCCGTCGCCGATGATCAGCACGGAAGCGGCAATCGTTTGCAGCTCCGCATTGCTGAGGTCGAGCGCGCCGCTCACGCCACCGAGGTCGATGGTGCCACTGTTCGAGACCAGGAGTGTCGTCGTATTCGTGCCACTGTCGATCGTGCCGTTCAGCACCATATCGGCGGCCGTAATCGATAGCGTGTTGTTCGTCGTGCTGATCGTCGTGCCGCCATTCAACGTGAACGTCCCGGCGCCGTCATTGTTCGAATCCGCATTGATGACGGTCGCGCTCGCCGTCGTCAGGTCGGCGCCAAGCGTAAACCCGTTCGGCGCCGTAAAGGATGCCCCGCCGGGGCTGACAACGGATCCGTTCGCGGCATTCAGGGTTAAACTACCGCCCGCCGTGATGGTAACGCCGGCGGCGAGAGTGATATCGTCGGCATTACCGCTGGTCTGCGCCGTATCGCTATCGGCGTCGATCACCAGCGCCCCCGCGGTGGTCGAGATATTGTCGTTCAGGTTGATGCCATCCCGGGCGTTGAGCGTCAGGCCGTTGCCACCGACGAGCTTTCCTGTGGTGGCATCGAGCGTAAGCGCGCCGAAAGCGTCCACGGTCACTCCGTCGGCGAAGATTACCCGGTCACCTGTAACGGCTGTATCCGCCGCATTGTCCGCATCCCCTTCAAGCGTGAGATCACCCGCGTCCGTCGTCAGATTGACGCTGACCGCAATACCGTCGTCCGCATTCGCGGTGAGAGCGTTGAAGATCGACGCCCCCGTCTCAAACGAGACCGTCGCGTTGTCCAGCGTGGCGTCCAGTGTCACGGTACCCGAAATATTATTCGAGTTCGCCGCCGTGATGCCGTTCACGGTGATACTGCCGTTGGTGCCGTCGCCGATGATCAGGCCGGTGGCTGTGATGTTCTCAAGCTCCGCGCCGCTGAGCGTGAAGTCCCGCGCCGTCCCGCCGATCCCGATCGTGCGGCCATTGGTCGCCCGCAAGGTCGTTAGCGCCGTTCCGCTGTTCAAGCTGCCATTCGTCAGGTCGATATCGGCCGCGACGACGGTCAGGGGGTTGTTCGTCGTGCTGACCGTAGCCACGCTGTCGACGGTAAAGGTGCCTGTACCGTTGGCGTCGTTGTCGGCGTTGAACGTCGTATTGCCCGCAAGGGCAAGGCTGCTACTAAAGGTCAAGCCATTCGCCGCCGACAGGGTCAAGGCACCCGACGCCGTCAGGCCGCCATTCTGCGCGGCTAAGGTCAGGCCGCTGGCGGTCGTCAACGTCACACCGTTCGCGAAGACGATGTCGTCGTTGACATCGCCAAGATTGTCCGCGTCGCCGTCGAGCGCCAGATTGCCGATATCGGTCGTGATATCGACGGCCACCGTAATGCGGTCGTCTGCATTGGCGCTCAGCGCATTGAAGGTCGAGGCCACCGTGGCGAAAGTCAGCGTCGCATTGTCCCGAGTCGCGTTCAGCGTGACGGTCCCGGTGACGTTGTTCGAATTTGCCTCGATGATGTTGTTGACGGTGATATTGCCGCTGGTCGCATCGCCGATGGTGAGGCCGGTCGCCGCGATGTTCTGAAGCTCGGCACCGCTCAACGTATAATCGCCCGCCGTATCGCCGAGTCCGATTGTCCCGCCGTCCGACACCAACAACGTCGTCGCCGCGCCACCGCTGTTCAGACCCCCCGAGGTGTTCAAGTTCAGATCGTTGGCGGTGATGTTGAGCGTGTTTCCACCTGTCGTAATCGTCGCACCGTTAGCGACGGTCAGGTCGCCAGTACCGTCGGCATTGTTGTCCGCGTTGATGGTCATGGCGGCACCGGTCGTCGTGCCGTCGTTGAATGTGATCCCGCTATTGGCATTGAGGGTGAGGGTGCCCTGAACATCGATGTCACCCGTGTTGCCGGTCAGCGTCATCGACCCAGCGCTATCCAACGTCACCGCGTTGAAGGTGATCCTGTCCGGGCCCGTATCGCCGGCGTTGTTGTTCGAGTCGGCGGTGATCGTCATGTCGCCGCCCGTGGTGGTCAGCCCAACGAGGAACAGGATCGTGTCTCTGGCGTTGGCCGTCACCGCATTGAGGCTGCTGGCGCCACTGTCGAAAGTGACCCGGCCGTCGCTACCATTCGCGGTCAGCGTTGTGGTGCCGGTGATGGAAGTGTTGCTGACGTTCTCAACGTCGATAATCGTAATCGTGTTATCACCGATGGTCAGGTTGTTGGCGATGATGCGATCGAACTCAGCATCGGTGATCCGCATGTCCCTGGTGATTCCGGAACCCAGATCGATGGTGCCGCCGTTCGCCCGGGTGATGGTCATATCACCGGCACCCGATGTGATGCTGCCTGACGTGGTGTTGACCGCTAGGTCGGCTGCAATGATATCCAGCTGATTTCCGCCGGATGACAACGCCGCACCGGCGGAAACGGTCAAGGTGCCCGTACCGTCGTTATTGTTGTCCGCGTCCACCGTAAGGACGCCGGCCGACGCCACGTTGTCGTTGACGGTGATCCCGGAATCGGCGTTCAGGGTCATCGCACCTGCGCCGGTGACGCCGCCGCTTGTCGCGTCCAGGGTCAGGCCGGCTGCCGAATCCAGGATCACGTTGGCTGAAATGTCGATGTTATCGGTGCCGGACCCGCCTGCGTCGGCGGCGTTATCGGAATCGCCGTCAAACGTCATGGCGCCTGTATCCGTCGTCACATTGGCCGTAATGTCGATGCCATCTCGCGCATTGGCGGTCAGCGCATTGAAGGTAGAGGCCCCCGTAAACGTGACGATCGAACCGGCCTCGCTGGCGTTCACGGCCAACGTGCCAATGCCGTTGGAATTTGCGCCGGAAACGCTTTCCACTGTGATGTTTCCGCCGTTAAAGGTGAGCGTGCCCACCGTGGTGTTGCCCAGTTCGGAATCGCCGTAGTTCAGATTGGATACGTTGCCGCCGACGGTGATAGTCCGGCCATTGGTTGCGTTGACCGTGACGCCGGCGCCCGCCGCCGTGATAGACCCGGTCATCACGAATTCCGACGCGTCGATGCTCAAAGTGTTGCCGCCCGTGTTCACGGCACCATTGATGTTGATCTGGCCGGCGCCGTCATTGCCGGTGTCCGCATTGAATACCGTCGCCCCCGCCGTCGTCAGATTATCCGAGATGGTCAATCCGGCATTCGCGTTCAGGGTCAGACCGACAGTACCGGTGATCTTCCCGGTCGTAGCGTTCAGGCTTACCGAGCCGACGGTTGCCGCCAGGGTTCGGGCGCCTGTAACCGCGATACTATCTGCCCCCGTAGCGCCATCCGCGTCCGCGGCATTGTCCGCGTCACCTTCCAAATTCAGGTTGCCGGTGGTCGCTGTCAGGTTGGTGGAAATATTGATGCCGTCGTCTGCATTCGCCGCCAGATTAGCGAACTGCGATGCGACGCCCGAAAAGATAATCGCCGTGTTATCCCGGGTGCCGTCGATGGTAATGTTGCCGGTGATATTGCCGAGATCCGCCGTCTGCACGTTGTCGACCGTGATATTACCCGTATTGGCGCCGCCGAAGGTCAGGTTCGCGGCCGTCAGGCGCGCCATCTCGGCTTTCGAGACCGAGAACGCGCCGGCCCCATCACCCAGACCCAGGGCAATGCCATTGGTCGCCTCGATCGTCATGTTCCCGGCACCCGCCGTCAGCGCGCCCGTGCCGGTAATCACCAGGTCCGCCGCTATCACGCCCAGGTCGTTGCCTTGGGTGTCGAAGGTTATCCCGTTGTTGACCGTAAACGTGCCCGTGCCATCCGCATTGGAATCGGCATTGATCGTTGTCGCGCCGCCAATCGTGAGGTCGCTGCTAAGCGTAAAGCCGTCGGCGATGTTAAGGACCAGGCTACCCGTTGCGCCGACGCCGCCCGTCGTCGCCGTCAGCGTCAGCGCGCCCGCGACATCGAGGGTAATGGTCCCGGCGCCGAACTGCAGCGCATCGTCACCCGCGTCGTCGAAATCGTCGAAATCGCCGTTGAGGGACAGCGCGCCGATGTCCGTCGTCAGATCGACATTGACGTCCATGCCCGCATCCGCATTCGCAGTGAGGGCATTGAAGGTCGATGCGGTGCCGGAGAAGGTGATCGTCGATTCGTTCCGGATCGCGTTAAGGGCAACCGTGCCGATGTTGTTCGAATTCGCCGCCGTGATCCCGTCGACGGTGTAGTTGCCCTGATTTGCACCACCCAGGTTCACGATCGTCGCCGTGATGCGCTCGAGCTCGGTACCCGAAATTTCCAAGGTGTCGGCGATGTTATTGACGCCGTCGTCACCCAGATTCAGCGCGTCGCCTGCCGTGCTGGAGGCGATGGTCACGGTCTGTCCCGTCGCGTCGGTCGCGGCGCCGATCGTAATGTCGTCGGCGGTATAGGTGTGTGCGCCCGCCGTCGCCGTCACCGCGGCCAGGGTCAGCGCATTGTTGTCGCCACCCGCCGTCATCGCGACGGCGCCGCCGGCGGTGACCGTGCCCGTTGCGGTCAGATTTCCAGCCACGGTCGTTAGCGTAACGTTGCCCGCGTTCGCCGTTGTCGCCGCGACGGTGAGCGCGTTCGCATCGACGAACGTAAGATTACCTGTGTTGGTCGAGGCGGTGATGGTCCCCGTGAAATCGTTTGCCACATTATCGAGGGTGATCCCGGTCGCGGCGTCGAAGGTCAGAGCGCCAGCGCCCGTGCTAGTGGCCGCCGTTTGAACGACATCGGCATTGTTCTGGATCGTGGTGGGAATTGCGGGAATGTTGGAAATATCGCCGGCGATGGTAACTGTTCCGGTGCTGGCCAGCGTGCCGATGTTGATGACATCCAGGCTTTGACCGCCCAGATTGAGGCGCGCAAGTTCAGCGTTGGTCAGTTCCATCGTGGTGTTGCCGCCGGTATTTGCGACTCCACCTAAATTGATCTGTTGGGTAGCCGTTAGGGTTTGGACGTTAAGCGTGTGAGTGCCCGCCGCTTGATTGGTGCCGAAGCTGCCCGTTGCGGTGTTGATTTCGAGGTCATCCGTGATGATGGTCAGAGCGAGCGTACCGGTCCCGGCTAAACGAATTGTGGCGTTGACGTTCGTCGTGGCATCCACGCCGTTATTGGTAATCGTGACGGCCTCCACCCCTTCAATGGCGCTGTCGATATTAAGGGTGCCGGCGACTGTCAGGTTTATATTGTCGCCGGTCATACCAACGAGGCCATCGACGGTGCCGACAGTCAGGTCATCCACATCTACGAAGGTGCCAAAATTATTGGAGTCGCCCTCGATCGCGACGGTATCGACGTCGTTCGCAGCCGAATCCAGAACGACATTTCTTTGAAGCGATTGGGCGCGCAGGTTTTGCACGGCAATGCTGCCGGCTCCCGTATCGTTGATGGCACCGTCATTGGCAAATAACGTGAGCGTATTTGTGTTCGCCGGCGTGATCGCGGCGGTAACGTCTAAGGTTCCAGTACCATTGGCGCTAATTTGAAGAATGCCGGCGGTGACGATATCGATTTCGCCGTCCGACAGCTCCACCGTATTGGCGGCAACATCCGTCGCCGATCCCAAATCTACGGAGCCGTTCGTGCCGGCGGCCAAGGTCGTCCTCGCCGTTCCGCTGCTGATGGATGTCCCTGCCAACGCCATCTTACTGGCGGTAATGGTGATATCGTTGTTGCCGGCGACAAGCGATTTCGTGGCGGCGAGCGTGAAGTTACCCGTGCCATCGTTATTGCTATCCGCATTTATGGCGGTGACGCCTGCAGCCGTCACGTTCTCGTTAACCGCTATGCCGTCCAGAGCATTCAACGTCAGCGCCGCCGATGCGATGCCCGTAACACCGGCAACCGAACCGACCGTGAGATCGCCCGCGCCGTCGGCCACATTGACCGTCTGCCCTGCCGCACTGATGGCAATTGTGCCGATGGCCGTGGTGGCCTCGCTGGTATCCACAGCACCGCCCGCTGTGACCGCGAGGTTGGTTGCCGTAATGCCGCCGCCCGACGCCGTGTCCGCATCAACGGTGGAATTCGTTACTATGTGAAGCGTTGCCGTGTTGGCCGGACTGATGTCGGCGGCCACCGTCACCGCGCCCGCCGCGCCGGTGCCAAATGTCAGCTGCGACGCCGTCACGAGGTCCAGCTCGGCGTCAGAAATTTCCAAGGTGTCGGCGAGGTTTATAACGCCGTCGTCACCCAGGTTGATGGCGTCGCCCGCCGTGGTAGAGACAATCGTTATCGTCTGACCCGTCGCGTTAATCGCACCGCCGATAGTAATGTCGTCGGCGGTATAGGTGTGTGTGCCCGACGCCGCCGTGACCGCGGCCAGGGTCAGCGCATTGTTGTCGCCACCCGCCGTGATGGCGACGGCGCCGCCGGCGGTGACCGTACCCGTCGCGGTCAGGTTCCCGGCTACGGTGGTTAGCGTAACGTTGCCCGCGTTCGCCGTTGCCGCCGCCACGGTGAGCGCATTGGCGTCGACAAGCGTAAGGTTGCCTGCGTCGGTCGACGCGGTAATCGTCCCCGTGAAATCGTTGCCGACATTATCCAAGGTAATGCCCGTGGCCGCGTTGAACGTTATCGCGCTCATCGAGGCGGCGGCGGTTTGAATGATGTCCGCGTTGTTCGCAATCGTCCGGGTACCGGTGGCCAATTGGGTGATGTCGCCCGAAATCGTAATCTGGCCCGTGGCGCCGGCGGCTCCGATATTCACGATATTGAATATCTGACCCCCGGTCTGAAGGCGGCCCAATTCGTCGTTGGTCAGCTCCATGACGCCGTTGGCGGCAACATCGGCGGCGCCAAAGTTGATCTGCTGACCGGCCGTCAACGTGTTAATGGTCAGCGTATGGCTGCCGGTGCCGTTGGTGCGCCGCAGATCGCCGGTAGCGGTAATCTCCAAATCATCCGCGGTGATTACCACGGCTCGGGTGCCTGCGCCTGTTTCCTGAACGCGGGCGTTGATAGTCGTGGTGGCGTCGACGCCGTTATTGGTGAGAACCACGTCGCGGCTGCTATTAATGAGGTTGTTGATGGCAAAAGCACCGCCGGCGGTCAGGAAAACACTTCGGCCGGTGACCCCGGCGACGCCATCGACCGTGCCGATGATGAGGTCATCCGTATCGACGAAGGTCACGTTGAAGCCGGGAGAGTTGGACGCCAGCGTGTCGACATCGTTGGTCGCGGCGTCCAAAATCGGAGACGCACCGCCTTCAAGCCGCAGGTTCGCGACCGCGATGCTTCCGACGCCCGTATCGGTGATCGTCGTCGCCGACTGCAGCATTACCGTCGTCGCGTTGGTGAAGGTAATGGGATTGGTGATTTCGATGGCGGTAGTGTTGCCGATTTGCAAAACGCCGGCGGTGGTGATGCGGTCAAGCTCGGTGTCGGTGAGTTCCAGGACCCCGGCCGTGTTCACGGCGTCGTTGTTGCCGAGATCGACCGTACCCGTGCTCGGCGTCAGAATAATCCGACCCGTGCCCGAATTGACGGTGCTGGTTGCATCGAGTGCGATATCCGACGCGATGATGGTGACGGCGTCGTTGGTGGTCAGAATATCGGCATTGGCGGCAACGGTGAACACGCCGTCGTCGCCCGCATTGTCGGTATCCGCATCGACGGTCAAGATGTCCGTAGTCAAGTCCTGGTTTACGGTCACGCCCGCTTCGGCGTTGATCGTCAGATCGTCGAAAGCGGAGGCGGCGGTGTCGAACGTCACCGAGGAACCGGCCAACGTCGCGTTCAACGTCACCGTGCCGGTAATCTGATCGACATCCGTGTTGGCGATGCCGTTGACGGTGATGGCGCCGTTGGTGGCGTCGCCGATGGTCAACCCGGTCGCCGTAATGGCGTTAAGCTCCGCCGCCGAAACCGTGAAATTCAGCGCCGTGCCGCCCAAACCGATGGTGCCGCCGTCCGACACCAGCAGCGTCGCCGCCGCCGCGCCTGAGTCGATCGCGCCCGTGCCCGTCAGGATAAGGTCGTTAGCGGTAATGGTTATGGCGCTACCGCCCGAAGAAACCGTCGCCCCCGTCGCGACGGTGAGGTCGCCGTCGTTGCCGGCATTGTCGGAATCGGCATCGATGACGGTCGTCCCCGCCGTCGTCAGGTTGTTGTTGATCGTGATCCCGGTCGCCGCATTAAGGGTCAGCGCGCCCGCACCGTCAATACCGCCCGTGGTGGCGTCGAGTGTGATCGATCCCGGCGCGGTAATGACCTGCCCGGCGGCGAAGGTGACCTTGTCTCCGGTCACTGCTGTGTCGGCAAAGTTGTCGGCGTCGCCGTCCAAGGTCAGGTTGCCCGCCGCGATCACCGGGACCACGTCGACCGCGATGCCATCATCCGCGCTGGCGGTGAGCCCGTTGAATGTGGAAGCGGCAGTGGACAGTGCGATCGTAGCGTTATCGTTAAGCGCGTTCAGGGTGACGGCGCCGGTAATCAACGTCGCCGTAACGCCATCGACCGTAATGACGCCCTGCCCAGCGCCCCCGAGAGAAAGCGCGCCCGCCGCGATCAGGTCAAGTGCCGTATCGGCGATTTCCAGCGTGTCGGCGATATTGTTGACGCCGTCGTCGCCCAGATTCAACGCATCGCCCGCCGTGTCGGATGCGATGGTTACGGTCTGTCCCGTCGCCGTGATTGCACCGCCTATGGTGATATCGTCGCCGATATAGGTGTGAGCGCCCGCCGCCGCCGTTACCGCCGCCAGGGTCAGCGCGTTGTTGTCACCGCCCGCCGTCATGGCAACGGCGCCGCCGGCGGTAACTGTGCCAGTTGCGGTCAGGTTTCCAGCCACGGTCGTCAGCGTAACGTTGCCCGCGGTGGCTGTCGTCGCCGCGACGGTGAATGCGTTGGCGTCGACGAGGGTAAGGTTGCCCGTGTCGGTCGACGCGGTGATGGTGCCCGTGAAATCGTTTGCCACGTTATCGAGGGTGATCCCGGTCGCGGCGTTGAACGTTATCGCGCTCATGGCCGTCGCGGCAGTCTGGATGATCGCCGCGTTGTTCCTGATCGTCCTCGTACCGGTATCCAGGTTAGTGATGCTGCCGGAAATGGTTATCTGACCCGTGCCGGTACCGCCGGCGTCGCCGATATTGATGACATTGAATTCGTCGGCGGCGGTGGAGAGCAGCGCCAGCTCGGCGTTGGTCAGTTCCATGACCCCATTGCCGGGCGTGTTTGCGACCCCGCCCAGATTGATCTGCTGACCGGCGGTTACCGTGTTGATATCCAGAGTGTGGGTGCCCGAATTGTTGGTCCGCTGGAACCCACCCGCGGTGATCTCCAGATCGTCGGCGTTGACCGTAATAGAACGCGTTCCGCTGGCCGTTTCCTGAACCACGGCGTTGACGGTCGTGGTGGCGTCGGCCGCGTTGTTGGTAAGGACAATACTGCGTGCGCTGTTGACGGTGTTGTTGATGGTGAAAGCGCCATTCGCGGTTATTGTAATATTATTGCCGGCAATTCCGAACACGCCGTCCACCGCCCCGATGATGAGGTCGTCGGTATCAACGAAGGTTACGTTGAAACCAGGCGAATTGGACGCCAGCGTGTCCACATCATTGGTCGCAGCATCCAACGTCGGAGCCGCGCCGCCTTCGAGCCGCAGGTTCGCGACGGCGATGCTTCCGGCACCCGTATCGTCGATCGTCGTAGCGGACTGCAGCGTCACGGTCGTCGCGTTGGTGAAACTAACGGGATTGGTGATGTCGATGGCAGTGGCGGTGGCGTCACCGATTTGCAGAACGCCTGTCGTGGTGACGCGGTCAAGCTCGGTGTCGGTGAGCTCCAGGACCGCGGCCGTGTTCACGGCGTCGTTGTTGCCAAGATCAATAGTGCCGGTGCTCGGCGCCAGAATAATCCGGCCCGTGCCAGAATTGAGGGTGCCGGTGGCGTCGAACGCCATGTCCGAGGCGGTGACGGTGACGGCGTCGTTGGAGGTCAGAATATCGGCGTTGGCGGCGATCGTGAACACGCCGTCGTCGCCGGCGTTGTCGGTATCCGCATCGACGGTCAGAATGTCCGTGGTCAGGTCCTGGTTTACGGTCACGCCCGCTTCGGCGTTGACCGTCAGATCGTCGAAAGTAGAGGCAGCGGTGTCGAACGTCACCGAGGATCCGGCCGCCGTCGCGTTCAAGGTCACCGTGCCCGTAATCTGATCAACATCCGTGTTGGCGATGCCGTTGACGGTGATAGATCCGGCGGTGGCGTCGCCGATGGTCAGCCCGGTCGCCGTGATGGCGTTAAGCTCCGCCGCCGAAACCGTGAAGTTCAGCGCCGTGCCGCCGAGGCCAATTGTACCGCCGTCCGACACCAGCAGCGTCGCCGCCGCGGCACCACTATTCAATGTGCTGGTCAGAGCGAAGTCGTTGGCGGTGATCGAAAGCGCATTGCCGCCCGTCGCCAGGGCCGCCGCGCCCGTGAAGTCACCGGTGCCGTCCGCGTTACTGTCGGCGTTGATGGCCGTGGTCCCCGCCGACGTCAGACCGACATTCACTGTAACGCCGTCGAGCGCGGTCAGCGTCATCGCTCCGGCGGTGGTCGAAGCGCCGGTGGCGAACGTGATGGTCCCGGCGGCTCCGGTGGCGACAAGCGCCAGTTCGCCCACCCCGGCATTGGTAAAGCCGTTGACCGTCATGGTCGTGGCGTTGGCGTCGCCGATGGTCAGGGTGCCGGTGGTGGTGATGTTGTCGAGCTCGGCATCCGAAAGATCGAAGGCCCCCGAAGCGGTTCCGCCCAGCCCAAACGCGCTGGCGGTGGTTGAGGTCAACGTGACGGCGCCAGCGCCGGCATTGATAGCACCGGTCGTATTCATAAGGATGTCATCGGCGGCGATCGAAACCGTGCCGCCGCCCGACGCCAGCGTCGTCGCATCGGCAATCGTGAAGTCGCCGACGCCGTTATTGTCGGTGTCGGTGTCGATGGCGACCGCAGCGGTGGCCGTGATCGCCTGATTTACGGTCAATCCGGCCGCTGTATTGAGCGTCAGTCCCGCCGAAGTGATCCCGACAATTCCGTCCACCGTACTAACGGTTAGGTCGTCCACGTCGGTGAAGGCGAAGGTCTGGCCGCCGCTAACCGCGATATTGTCGACGTCGTGAGCGCCCGACGACATATCTACCGCGCCACCGCTGGTGATCCGCAGATTGGCGGTTGTCAGCGCGCCGGCACCGGTATCCGTGATGGTGTCGGCGGAATTGAGAATTACGGGATCGATCAGCGCGGGACTAAAGGCGCCCGCTACCTGAATGTCGGAGCCGGCGACGGTAGTGCTGATCACCAGATCGCCGGCGGTGATGCGGTCGATTTCCGTGTCGGTGATCGAAAGGTTCCCGCCGGCGGCGCCGAGGGTAACCAACCCAGTCGCTGAGGAAATCGTCGTCCGGGCGGCGCCGGACGTCACGGTCCCCGTCGCATCCAGGACGAGGTCGCCGACGATGGTCAACGCGTTGCCGGTGGTGTCGATCGTCACGCCGGCGGCGACGGTAAGCCCTTCGGCGTTGTTGGTGTTGTCGAAATTTGCGTCGATGCTGGTAACGCCGCTCGTCGTTATGTTGTTGCTGACGGTTATGCCGCTATCGGCATTCAATGTCGTTGCCGCCGCCGTGATGCCGACGACCCCCTGAACGGTGCCGACGGTGAACGCGCTGGTGTCGCGAAGCGTGACGGTTTGGCCCGCATTGCTAACCGCGACCGTGCCGAAATCGTTCGAGGCGTTATCCAACTGAACAATATTGCCCGCCGTGATCGCCAAGCCGCCACCGCCCAGATCAACGATCTTGGTGTCCAGAACGTTACCTCCGACGGTGAGCACCAGGTCGCCACCGTTCATTAAGGCACCGTGGGTCCCGGTCCCGCCGCCGCCGATGCCCGTGCCGTTGAACGTATTGTTGAACGTAATATTGTTCGTCTCGGTGACGAATGCGTCGCTTCCCTGGGTTTCGACAGCGAGGTTCACCGCCTGAATCCGTATGGGCGCCGCCAAAGTGCCGATGGTGCCCCGTGTGGCGCCACCGTTCAGAACTTTCAGAACCACCGTCTCGGTAGCCGTTATCAGGGAACCAGCATCAACTCGCCTAACGCCGCCGGCTGGGCCGACCGAGCCTGAATGGCTTATGTTAATATTATTGCCGGTGAGCACATCGAGCGTGATATCACCCGCGTCCCGGTTGGTTTTCGCCGTCGCGTTTTCCAGAATAACGAGGATGTTGTTCGTCCCCGAGTTCAGGGTAGTGCCTGCGGCCTGCGTAATCACGGCCGCTCCGGCGTCGCGGTTGGCGCCCTGGGCCGCATCCGAATTCGCTTCCAGTCTCAGCCGCTCGTTGTTGGTCGTAATCGAGGCGTTAATCAGAATCGAGCGGCCGGCGGACAAATTGAGCCGCCCGTTCGTCCCCCCACCGGCGGCTATAATCGCTTCGTTGATGGTGATGTCGTTGTTCGCTTCCAGATCGACATTCACATCCGCATTCATAAGTGCCGTAATCTGATCGGCATCGAAGGTGACATCGGCGGCCGAACTCTCGGCGAACAGGTTGGTGTTTATGTTATCGGCGCCGCCATTGGCGATCGTGATGTTTTTGGGATCGAACAGGATTGTCCCGCCAGCCCCGTGCGCCGACGACAGGTCGACTTGACCGCGATAGGTCAGCGATTGCTTGCCCGATATTTCGGCGAACCCGCCATCGCCTCCTTCGGCGCCGCCGCTTGCGGTTACGAAGCCATCGAAGTTCGTGACCTCGTCGGCCCAGACGATGATCCTGCCGCCGTCGCCGTTGGTATCGGCATTGGCATTGATTTCGGCATCCGGGCTGACATAGGTCGCCGTCGCGTTACGCTCCTCGCCCTTGCCCTGGAAGTTGCCGCCGACAAGAATTTCGCCGCCGCCCGCATCGCCGGACGCAACGACGAACGCATTGTCGAACAGACCGACATATTCGCCGAGCACTGTTACCTTGCCACCGGCCTCGCCGGTATCGTCGCCGATCGCGCGCAACGTTCCCGACACTTGTGTGATGCCCGGACCCGTGTAGCCGAGTACGATCTCGCCGCCCTGCGTGTCGATGGTGTTGGCCTGGACGATGCCGTCGGTGTTGATGACACTCTGCACGACCGCGCCGACATTGCTCGCCGCGAGAGTCACGATGCCACCGTCGGCGATGATGCTGCCGGCGTTGCCGATCAGCGCCTCGACCGGCGAGCCGTCGGCCTCGGTCGGTGTCTCCCGAACGCCGATGCCGAAGGTGATCAGATTGTCGCCATAGATGTCCAACGTGAACGTCTCGGCCGCGCCCAACGTGACACGGCCGAGTCGCGCGGCGATGACGCCGTTGTTGCGCACCGACGGCGCAACCAGCGCGGCGTACCCCGTGTCGGCAATCGTGATCTGTCCGAAGTTGACGACCGACGCGTTGGGATTGTCCGAAGGAATCGAAAAGTCGAAATTGCTGTTCAGGAAATCTTCGTTGCGGATGTCGGTGGTGGTCGCGACGATGCCGGAAACATCGATGCGCGCATTCTGCCCGAAGATGATTCCATTCGGATTGACCAGCATGATCTGACCGTTGGCTCGGAGCTGGCCGAGGATTTGCGACGGGTCGGCACCGAGAACGCGGTTCAGTGTAATCGAAGAAGCGGATGGCTGATGGAACTGAGTGATCTCATTCGCGCCGATGGAGAAACTTTGCCAGTTGATAATCCCGCGATCGGTGGACTGAAAAATATCGAGCCGGTTGCCGTTTTCCTGAATGTTGATGTTTCCGGATACGACGTTGCCGCCCGAAGGATTGGCGCGTGCAGTATCGGAAAACGAAAAGCCGTTACCGAGCGCAACCGCCGCTGCAAGAACAAACGATATCGCACCCTTGGTTCGCCGGGATACACCGAGCCGCGCGCGCGAGTCCGGGCGCCGCGATACCGAGGCAAAAAGCCTCGACCCCACGCGGGCGATAGACGCAACCGCTCGTGTCACCGCAACGTTCAACCGAACCACTCGATTTCGCTTGAAAAACTGCGGCTATTTTAAGTGTCGGACTGGTGAACATATGGTTAATGACTGGCCGGTACTATCGTGTGAGTTGCGTATCGCAAGCCTGCGCTCAAAAATGAGCGAACGCACCAGAAAAAGACAATTCCGAATAAAAACTTCAGGCGCCGAAATCGGTTAAAATCGCGCGCTCATGAAAACAAAAAATCGCCCGTTCCGGTCCTCTTCATTGCCCGGCGTGCGGCCAAGTGGAACGGCGTATTCCATCCGCAGATCGGACCAGTTGAACAGATTGACTTGCATGCCCAACCCCGTCGATCCGAGCCCCAGTCTGGACCCCGCCGAAGACGAGGTTTCTTCATTCCACGTCACGCCATAATCAAAAAATGCGTAGGGACGGGTTCGTCCGACATGGCGCAGATCGATGCGCCAATCGTAACCCAGTTCAGCGGACAGGGCGCCGCCGAGTTCGCCGGTCAGTTCGCCGGAATTGAACGCGCGGCCGTAGCGCGCACCACCAAGCGCAAACTCGTGCGATGCCGGCAACGGCCCGAAGGCATATTGACCGGACGCCCTCGCCAACAAATCGAAGCGGTGACCGAGTGCGCGGGCATGAACGAGATCCAATGTGAGCATCGTAAAGTCGGGTTCGGAATCGGCCCGCGACGTCGCGTGCACATCGGGATCGCTCGCCGCCAGAATCGGCAGTCCTTGCGTCAGTTCGAACACGCCGCCATTCCGTCCACCGAGGAATCCCGTCTGCGTGAAATTGACAGTGGCGCGCGCCGTCCGAATCCGGTCACGGGAAAACCGATCGCTCAACAACTCGACTTCCGTGTTGAGATAAGAGAAGCCTAATCCCGCCGTCAGGGAGTAGTTTCGCTGGAGCAGAATCGGATAGCTCAGATCGATATCGCCGCTCTCACTTCGAGTAACCGTGTCGAACTCTTTCAGCGTAAATCCCGGATTGCTTTTCGTGATACCGAAGACACCCGCAACGCGCATTCCGTTGACGCCGATCCGCTGCGAATAGCTCAGGCTGGCCGACCTCAATTCCTCGGTCTCATGCGCAATCGTCGCGCTGACGCCGACACGCTCGGCGAAGATCGAAACCGGGCTCAATGAAACGCCGGCATCGTATCGCCACGGTCCGGTAAATTCGGAACCGCGATTGTTGATGCCGGCCTGAGCGCCCGCCAAAACATGCTTCGCCTGCACCACCAGATCGGACGCGCCGCGCGTTTTTTCCGAGCGCTGCAGAACGCCGGTCGCGGTCACGCCGGCAATCTGTCCGGCAAGGAGAAGCCGGCGCTCCAAAGGTGCCAGTCGCAGCGGGCGTTCTCCGACAATCGGCCGAAGCGTGCTTTCGATGATCCGCTGCAACGATTCGTCGACGCCGATGACACGGATGTCATCGATGAACCCTTCCACCACGGCAATCCGGAACACGCCATCGCGCACCGCCTGCGGCGGCACATACGCGAAGCTGAGGAAATATCCGTCCAAGTGATAGCGCGCCTGAATCGCTTCGGCGATCGCATAGAACTGCCCGAACGTGATGGTCTTGCCGAGCAGGTGGCGGTACAACTCGGCAAGCTCCGCCTCGCGATAGGCCGTCACCCCTTCGAGTTTGATCTCCTTCAACTCGAAGGTTTTCTGCAGAAGCGCCGGCGGCGGCTTCACGCCGGCCGGCAACTCGATCTGTAGTTCCAGTTCAGCAGAGGGATCGGGTAGAGACGGCGTCGGCGGCTCACGCCGGCCAGGCTCCACGGCACCAGGAAGCACGGCCGGCGGCGTCTGCACCACGACCTGCGAATGCGCAATATGCGGCATGAGCAGCAGCACCACGCAAGTGATGCTCCGCCACATAGCAAACGCCCAACGGACGGCCACAATACTATTCCCCGCCCGCATTTTCCCCGGACCTTGAAATGCTCAATGGGCAACGTTTTTCTACTTATCGGAGCCGTCAAAATGCGGCCCTTCGTCACGATATTTTACGCATACCGCGTTCAACCAAGAATACACGGATTGAGCAGATTCGAAAGCGCAAAGCTGTAGAAGCAGACGAGGCTTTGTGCGCTACACGGAATTGTGAGGGCTGACGCGACACAGCGCGCCTGTCGGAGCAATGGAACCGATTGCCTCGTCCCGAGATACGGATGTATGAAGGGATATGGACGAATCGCGCATTGTTTCTCTGCTGCCGAGCGCAACTGAAATCGTTGCAATCTTGGGTGCACGGGATCGGTTGGTTGGCCGCTCGCACGAATGCGACTTTCCGCCAAACGTGACGTCCTTACCGGTCTGCACCGCGGCGCGGCTGGACGCGACCGCATCGAGCCGCGACATTGACCGCGCCGTCAAACACGCGCTTAAAGATGCCCTCGCGGTATACGACGTATTCGAGGATCAACTGCAGGCGCTATCACCGAAAATCGTCGTGACGCAGGATCAATGCGACGTGTGTGCCGTTCCTCTCGCAGACGTGGAGACTGCCGTTTCGTCTCTTACCGGCCAAGCGGTGGAGATCGTCACACTGCATCCGAGCGACCTTGACGCCGTCTACGACGATATTCGGCGCGTCGGCACTGCAATTGGCGCTCCCGCAGCGGCGACCGCCGTTGTTGCTGACATGACACAGCGCTGCCAAGCCATCTCAACGAAGGCCGAAACCCTGGATGCGCCGTCCGTCGCCTGTATCGAATGGACGGACCCGCTCATGGCGGCGGGCAACTGGGTGCCGGAACTCGTCAGTCTCGCGGGCGGGCGCGACGTATTTGGCATTCCTGGGAAGCATGCCCCATGGATTACTTGGGAAGGCTTACGAAACGCCGACCCCGATATCATCGTCTTCATGCCATGCGGTTTTGGCCTGACGCGGTGCCGAGAAGAAGCCAAGATAGTGGCGGAAGTTCCGGGCTGGAGGGACTTTTGCGCGGTCAAATCCGGCCGAGTCTACGTCACCGACGGTAATAGCTACTTCAATCGGCCGGGTCCGCGCCTCGTCGATTCTCTGGAAATCATGGCGGAGATACTTCACCCGGAAATATTCGCATTCGGCCACGAAACAGCGAAAGGCGGCAGTGGCTGGGCTAGGAGCCTGTCCAAGTAATGCTTACGGTCTGCACTGCGTTTTCAAGGGGTTGGGCTAGGATGGTGTCGCGTGGCGATGCCGGGGGGCATCGCAAGCGGTACCGGACGACATCCCAGCCCCTTGAAAACGCAGCCCTTTGGGTCGACCAGAGAAATGCGCATGCCGCGTCGTGAGCGCTTGACGATACTTCCGGCATCGCCAGCGCACCCTCTCCTAACATGCACGCTTCTCTGGTCGATGCAGACCGTAAGCATTACTTGGACAGGCTCCTAGGTTTCGTGGTTGAACCCGCATAGCCCGTAGAACAGCACAAAGCACAGCCGGTAACCTTTACTCCATCATTCCCGGCCATATATCAAACGCGCAACCACCCTGAGGAGGCCGCCGGACCATGCCACGCCATATGCCCGATAAAGCATTCAAGAACCCGGACTTCGTCAACAGCCGGGACGGCCGCGTCATGCGCATCATGGCCGAATATCTCGAGCCGCAGAAACGCCTGCGCGATGCGGGGATCGAGGATACGATCGTGTTTTTCGGCTCAGCCCGCACTCCCGCGCTCGACGACGCGACAGGCGCCCTCGCCGCGCTGCGCGAAACGCCGGACACCCCGCCGGAAGTGATTGCACGCGCCGAACGCGGCGTCGAAATGGCCAAATACTACGAAGCAGCCCGCGAGCTTTCCTACAAGTTAACGGAATGGGCTGCGGAATTAGCGCGGGCCCAAGGCGACAGCGGACACCGGTTTTCGGTCGTTACCGGCGGCGGCCCCGGGATCATGGAGGCGGCGAATCGCGGCGCCGCGGAAGCCGGCGGCAGCACCATCGGCATGAACATTTCCCTGCCCTTCGAGCAATACCCGAACGAGTACATATCCGATGGCCTCGCCTTTGAATTCCACTACTTCTTCATGCGGAAGTTCTGGCTGGTTTATCTCGCCAAAGCCGCCGTTGTCATGCCGGGCGGGTTCGGCACCCTGGACGAATTCATGGAAGTTCTGACTCTGGTCCAAACCGAGAAGATTCGCCGTGATCTCCCGATCATCCTGTTCGGCTCGGAATATTGGAGAAACATCGTGGAGTTCGAACCGATGGCCGAGTTCGGCACGATAGACTTAACGGATTTGGACCTGTTCCACATTACGGACTCTGTAGACGATGCATTCGAATGGCTGAAAGATCAACTGTCCGGGTGGGCGGTGGACAACCCGGGCGCGGGCCTTACGACCGATGTAGAGATCGTCGGAAAGCCGGACCGCTAACACGGATCTCAAGACAAGGCACGATAACGCGATGGCGGATGTTCGACGATTAACAGCATCGGATGCGGAAATCTATCGGGAGATCCGGCTGGAAGGGCTTGATCGCCACCCCGAGGCGTTTGGTGCGTCTTTCGATACAGAAGCAACCGAGGACATTGCGTTCTTCGCCGGCCGATTAACGGGCAGCACCGTGTTTGGCGGTTTCGACGGGCAAGCGCTGCTGGGCGTTGCGGGATGTTTCACGACAACGCAGGAGAAAGAGCGCCACAAGGCCACCTTGTTCGGCATGTATGTCCGCGAAGCGGCGCGGGGCAAGGGGCTTGGAAAACTGCTTGTCGAGGCGGTGCTGAAAGAAGCCGGCAACCACGCCGAAATCATTCGGCTGACCGTCGTTACCACGAACGCGGCCGCGCGCGATTTATATGAACGCTGCGGCTTCGAGTGTTATGGCATCGAACCAAAGTCCCTGAAAGTCGCCGGCCGGTATTACGATGAAGCCCTGATGTATAAGCACCTGCGCGGCTAACCGGCAATGGCAAGGTGACCGTTTGAATCCATGCCGAGGGCTGTTCCCCACGGAACCCCGCCTATCACCCTTGGGCTTGGCCCACTGTTGTCCGGTTTAATTCAGTGGACGGTTTGCATGGCATTGATTCTACTGGTGACCAATCGTTTGGCGACGTTTTGGACACGGGAAAGGATCAACACCATGCGGCATGAGAATAGCGTATTT